>Ga0335081_10000363_pt1 | contig 83248 bp, 81 predicted proteins | sample Lox_Sample_35_FD_206713 | JGI IMG/M metagenome (GOLD analysis project Ga0335081, IMG submission 206713) | Soil microbial communities from Loxahatchee National Wildlife Refuge, Florida, United States - Lox_Sample_3.5 | ecosystem: Environmental > Terrestrial > Soil > Wetlands | place: USA... | reverse complement strand
CCAAATTAGCCAGAACCCAACATCCAAACGGTAGGATCGCCAGCATGGCAAGGAAATCTAGGCCGGCCGAGGCAGATATATAGTACAAGATGACAAGCAGAACAATGGCTGAATAGTAAATCCACTTTCTTCTTTTCATTCTTTGATTGTACCTGCAATTTCAAAGTGATAATTCAATCATAAATCTCGTGGATCATAGTGCCGATCTTTCGTTTCGAACAAAAGAGGGGCGGCCCTCAAGGCAGGTACTTGTCGATCGGGTGCCGTGCCGTTTTCATCAGGATGGTCAGAGGGAACATTCTTTAGCCTTCCGAATATTCCAGAGAACTCCGAATCGCCTGCCGCTCACTCGGAGAAAATGTCCCCACATATTCCAAGGTCTATCACGATCTTCTCCACACTAAAACCTTCGTTGTTATTCGCAGGGGTTGAATTTTCTTTTCTTTCCCTTGCCATAACCGAGGCGTTTCTGGTTCCATCTGGACTTGCCCCGAAAGAACAATTGACGTAGGGTTTTCATTCGGGTATCCTAGGCCTGAAGGAACGCTTGGCGCCTGGCCGCGCGGATTTAGGGCAAAGTCTTCATCACTTTACACCATTCTTGGGCATCCAGTGGCCAGCTCTGGCGCAAGCAACTACTTTTCAATCGCCGCTGCGTTATATTAACCGTATTTTCTTGTGGAGAGAATCTATGCCAGCTATCTTAGAAGTTCAGAATTTGACGAAGAAATACGGTGAGTTTCCAGCTGTCGACGACATCTCGTTCGATATTCAAGAAGGCGAGATCTTTAGCCTGCTCGGGCCGAACGGTGCTGGAAAAACAACCACCATTTCAATACTTTCAACCCTCTACGAGCCAACGGGCGGCGATGCCATAATCGCCGGGCATTCGATTCGCAAGGAGTCAATGGACGTTCGCAAGGCAATCGGCGTAGTTCCGCAGGATCTGGCTTTATATGATGAACTTACGGCCCGCGAGAACCTGAACTTCTGGGGAGAGATGTACAATCTCAGCGGCAAAATCCTTAGCGCCCGCGTGGATGAGGTGCTGGAGCAGATCAACCTGACCGGTAAAGCTGGCCAGCGCATCAAAACTTACTCAGGCGGCATGAAGCGCCGAGTCAACATCGGTGTGGGGCTTCTGCATAGGCCACGCCTGCTCTTTATGGACGAGCCCACTGTTGGAATCGACCCGCAGTCCCGCCGCGCTATTCTCGATACCGTTCAAGATCTGAACAAGCAGGGCATGACCGTACTTTATACCACTCACTACATGGAGGAGGCCCAAGAGCTCTCGGACCGCGTGGGCATCATTGATCACGGCAAGCTGATTGCGCTGGGCACGCAGAAGGAACTCACCCAAAAGGTCGGGCAGAACGAGACACTCCTGCTCCACTTGGACGAGAATGACGACCCGAGTCGCCTGGCCAAGGCAATCCGCGACATTCCCACGGTTCTTGAGGCCGAGGTCACCGATCATATCATTACCATTATCGCACCCCAAGCCGAGGAAATTCTTGCGCCCGTAGTCGGACGGGCGAACGAGAACGGTATCAGGATCCGTTCCGTGGACATCCAGGAGCCGAACTTGGAAGCCGTCTTTCTGCACATGACCGGGCGGGGGTTGAGGGATTAGCGCGTCCGGCCCTGATCGTTCCAAGTGATCCTCATGAGAAAAATCCTGCTTATCGGCTTCAAGGATGTGACCATCGCCATACGTGACAGAGCGGCGCTATTGTTGATGCTGCTCGCGCCATTTTTGCTCACCTTAGGCTTGGGTTTGGTGAGCGGCCATTTCGGCGGAGGCAACGGGTCAGGACTTTCGAACATCCCAGTCGTTCTGGTAAACCAGGATAACGGTCAACTCGGGGGTGCGCTGGTGAACGCCTTCCACTCCGCAGACCTTGCGTCTTTGGTATCGCCGACCGAATCCAGTAGCGCTTCGGCCGCCCGCCAACTGGTCGACGCGGACAAGGCCGCGGCCGCGGTCATCATTCCGGCGGACTTCACGCAAAGCATCATTCCCAATACGGCCCCTTCCGCCGTGCCGTCAGTGCAAGGCGGAGTCAAGATCGAGATCTATGCGAATCCAACACGCCCAAGTGGTGTCGGCGTTATTCAAAACATAGTGGGGGAATTCCTTGGCCGTGTGGAAAGCGGCAGCGTTGGCGGCCAAGTAGCGGTGATGGAATTGCTCGAAAATGGTTTCATCCAGCCCGCACAGGCCACCTCCGTGGGAAGGGCCCTTGGCCAGCAGCTAGCAGACGACAACAACTCCTTGATTACCATCTCGACGAGCAGTGAAGGCAATCGGACCATTCCATTCGATGCTTTGGCATTCATGGCACCCGGCATGGCCCTGCTATTTTTGATGTACACGGTAACGTATGGCGGACGTTCCATTCTGGTTGAACGTAGCCAAGGCACACTTTTTCGCCTGCTCACTTCGCCAACGACCGCGACACAAGTGCTTGGCGGAAAAGTGCTCGGTATCTACCTAACCGGGGTGGTTCAACTCGGCATACTGATTCTGGCCAGCACTCTCCTGTTTGGATTGCAATGGGGGGACACTTTGGGCATCATGATCCTGGTCCTGGCGGCCGTTTTTGCGGCCACGGGCTGGGGCTTGCTGATCACCGCCTTTTCGCGGACGGCTGGCCAAGTCGGCGGTGTCGGCTCTGCGGTTATGCTGATCTTCGGGATCTTGGGCGGCAGCTTCATTGATTTGGGAAATATGCCAGTTTGGGTACAACGGCTCAGCCTGATCACGCCTAACGCTTGGAGTCTGGACGGTTTCAATACGCTGGCCCTGGGCGGCGCCTTGGCAGATATTCTCCGGCCTATCGTTGCGCTGTTTAGCATGGGTTGCCTTCTATTTGCCGTTTCCGTGGTAGCGTTCAGACGCCAGTGGGTTCCACAAAAATAAGTCCTATGAGAAAAATCCTTGCCATCATCTGGAAAGATGCCATCATCCGCTTCGCAAGCCCGATCGAGCTGCTTTTTTATCTTGTGCTTCCGATTCTTTTCACGATGCTCCTGGCTGGCGGGACAGGCGGTCCAGCCGACAGCCGTGTCGGCCTGGTGGTTGTAGATCAGGCAAACAGCGCGCTTTCACAGCAGCTGGTCGCTACGCTCCAGAAATCTAGCTCGGTTCGCCCAGAATTACTTTCGCTGGATGCTGCGCAAAGCCAGTTCAAAAGCCGTGCCGCGGATGCAGTGCTCATCCTGCCTGTTGACTTCAACACTACGACCCTTGAAAGTGGAGGCATTAAGCTGCAGCTCCTGCAACAGCCAAACGACCTGAACGCATTGGTAGCTGGTAGAGCAGTTAATGCGGCCGCCGAAAGCGTAAGCAGTGCTGTTCGGACGGCGCTGATCAGTGTGCAACAAGCCGAAAAGATCAAGCCTTTTGCATCGGCCGCAGTGCGTCAGGCATATTTTGAACAATCGCTGACGGACGCCGAAAGGCAGCTGGAGGCCGCTCCAGACCGGTTGCTTCTCACGCGTGCGAACACCCAAGATTCCATAGACTACAACGCGGCCGCGGATTCCTCTGCCGGTCAACTCATCACCTGGGTTTTCATTCCATTGCTCAGTATCTCGAGCCTCTTTGCTTACGAGCGCAATCAAGGCACACTGCGCCGCCTGCTGACCACGCCAACCGAACGAGCCACCTTCCTACTCGGAACCATCACCGGGCAGGTGCTGACAGCGCTGGTGCAGATGTTCATTTTGGTAGGTTTTGGAATATGGGTGATGAAGTTGGATTGGGGACATGATATGGCTGGACTGGCCGTGATCCTGGTCTCGTGCGCGCTGGCCGGGGCAGCCATTGGCACAACCATGGGGACATTTATCAAAACCGAGGGACAGGCCAACGGGCTGAGCATCCTGCTGGGCATGGTCATGGCCTTGATGGGCGGATGCTGGTATCCACTGGAACTCTTTCCGCCCTTCATTCAGACGGTCGTGCATGCGCTCCCCACCACCTGGGCCATGCAGGGCATGCTCGACTTGGTCCTGCGTGGCCAGGGATTGATGGCGATCCTGCCGAATGCCGGCGTGCTTCTCGGCTTCGCGATTTTCTTCTTCGCCGTTGGCGTGTGGCGTTTCCGGTTTGAATAGCCCTGGAGCCGGGGTTGAGCGTCCTGGAGGCGGAGCAGTCGGTTAAGTGGTTGGGAATTGGGGTTACTGCTGTCAGATCATCATGACCCGCTTTAAGGCTCCCTGTTCCGTGATGGTATCGGAATCATCGCAGCGATCCTTAACTATCGTCCAGATTGGAGACAATGGTTGTACATGACTGCGCCGAGCGGGCGATCTTGTGCGGTTTCAAGCGGCAGCTCACTGCCTAGCGGCTGCAAGAAGCTCAAAGCATGGTTACGTTCGCTCGCCGTGCCAGTTCCATCAATATCGGCATCCTGCTATTTCAGAACATTCTTGATTTCCATTTGATTGGAATCCACAGGCAGGAAAACCAGCATTCCATCTTCGCCAACGGTGATTGATCCCGAATAGTATTTCCCGGCATCTCCGATGAACAAGTTATGCAAAACCGGCGAGGGCAGCGGCGGGATGATGTGATAATAGATGAGATGCTTCACGCCCGCGGCCGAGGCAATCTTCGCCGCCTCTTCCGGCGTGGAATGATAACTGGGAATATCATGGGTGATTCTTTCCAACACGGGTGACTTCGTCAGGCTGGCATTCTCGTTCATCATCTGGACCATGGCCGCGTTCAGGGCTTCATGCAGCAACACATCCGCCCCTTGGGAGTGTTCGCGCACCGATTCAGAGTAAACCGTGTCGCCGCTCACAACCACCGAGCGATCCTTATAGTCGAAGCGATAGCCCACGGCGGGTTCAACGGGACGATGATCCACTTTGAAGGCGGTAACTCTCACACCCTCTTGATCGAACACCACAGTTGAGGCATTCGGCTCGTCCGCTAACGCGAACGGCCTTGCGATGCCACCGGCACCAGTCGGAGGCATGGTGGCCGCGCCATGATGTGCCACACGATATCCGGCGTCCAGCCGATACGCCAGATTGAATCCTTCCACGACGCGTTCCGCACCGCTTGGTCCGATCACATCCACCGGAGTTTTATTGGCGCCGCCCGCCCAGCGTTGAAGCATCATCTCGCCCAAGTCGGCGATATGATCCGAATGGAAGTGAGTCAACAGAATCGCATCGGCATGGATGAGCGGCAAGTTCATCAGCAAGACATTGCGGGTGCTGCCCTCGCCCGCGTCCACGACAAAGAAATGTTTACCTGCCAGCACAGCAACACAGGCGCCGACGCGATGGACGTCCGGCAAGGGAGAACCTGTGCCGCACAATCCCACGTATAAACCGTCTTGAAAGCGCGTGTTTCTTCTCGCCATCGCAGAACGCACAATGGATCGAAGGATGAAGTTGATCATTGAATTCACCTATAAATGATATTAGAAGGCAGTCGGTTTTCCAGTTTGTGCCGATTCAAGCAAAGCAACTATCGCGGCAACATTTCCGCGGCTGTCCTCTAAACTGATGCGCGGCGGCTTGCCCAGCAAAATTGCGTCAGCCATATCTTCCACTTCGCCGCGATAAAGTTCCTCACCCTTAATTTCAATCGGCGTGATTTTGCCCTGACGTGTCAAGTAAATCCTTTCCTTTTTGCCGGGCTTGAACGGCTTCGGCACATTTAGGGTTCCCTCGGCGCCGATGATTTCGATGAATGAATGTTCAGGCGATGCAAAGCCGCAATCGAATTGAACGTGGACATCATTCGGGAATCGCATTTGACCGAAAAGGGACATATCGATTCCACTCGGACCTGTAATTTGCCAGCCAAAGACTTCCAGCGGTTCGACACCGACGATCAGGCGCGCGTAGCTGATTGGATAGCAGCCGACATCCCAGATGCTTCCGCCGCCCAGAGCTTTAACCAGTCGAACATCGCCTTCGCGCTCGAGCATGAAAGTGAACGAACCTTTGATCGATTGCAGCTTGCCCAACGAGCCGTTATGCACCAGTTCCTTCACCCTCAGCGTTTGCGCATGATGACGATACATGAATGCTTCCGCCACTACTTTGCTGGTTTCCTTGGAGGCGGCCCTGATCGCATCCACTTCGCCGACCGAAACCGCCAGGGGTTTTTCGCACAAAACATGCTTGCCGGCGCGCAGGGCCTTGATCGTCCATTCGGCATGAAGACTGTTGGGCAATGGATTATAGATGACATCAATCTCTGGATCCTCCAACAGGGCTTCATAACTCCCATGGGCACGCGGAATTTTCCATTCTCGGGCGTAAGCCTCGGCTGTTTCTTCGGTCCTGGAGGCGACAGCCAATAATCGGTTTCGTTTGGAGGCCCGTAGCGGCGGAATCAGTGCGCGATTGATCCTCGCCGTCGAGAGCAACCCCCAATGTAAAAGTCTATCCGCCATGATTTTCACCAATTGTAATGAACCATTTCCCGGATGTGGTCGTCGTAGATTTTTCTGACCTCGGACATTGTCCGCTTTGAGAGTTTGGGTAAATCCGCGGCGCCGAAATTCTCTTCGGCTTGTGCGGGGGTCTTGGCGCCGGGGATGGCACAGGTCACGGCATCGAACATCAAAATCCAGCGCAGGGCAAATTGTGTCAGCGTCATGGACTTGGGAACGAGCGCTTGGATTTCTTCGACGGCCTCCAACCCGGTACGATAATCCACGCCGGAAAAGGTCTCGCCGCGATCAAACGACTCGCCGTGGCGATTGTACTGGCGATGGTCGTTTGATTCGAATTTGGTATTTCGTTTCATCTTTCCCGTAAGCAGCCCGCTTGCCAGCGGGACGCGCGCCAGAACGCCAACCTTGCGCTTCTTGGCCTGCTCAAAGAATAATTCCGCCGGTCGCTGACGGAACACATTAAAGATGATCTGGATCGTTTGCACATTGGGATACTCAATGGCCTTCAGCGCTTCTTCCACCTTTTCCACGCTCACCCCGTAGTAACGAAGCTTGCCCTGCTTCACCAGATCATCGAGCACGCCAAATACTTCCGGGCGATAATAGACATCCGTCGGCGGACAATGCAGCTGCAAAAGATCAATCGCCCCAGTGCCGAGATTCTTTAAGCTTCGTTCCACGAAACGCGTCAGTTCCTTTTTGTTGTACCCGTCCGCCGTATGCGGATGGAGTCGGCGACCCGCTTTGGTGGCGATGAGTATCTTGTCGCGGCGCTCCTGCTTTAGTTGGGCGACGAGGCGCTCGCTTCGTCCATCGCCGTAGACGTCCGCGGTGTCGATGAAGTTAACCCCAAGATCAATGGCGCGATTTAGCGCCGCGAGCGAATCCTGATCATTCACCGTGCCCCAATCCGCGCCGATCGCCCAAGCTCCAAAACTGATGGCTGAGACCTTCCAGCCCGTCCGTCCCAACGAGCGATATTGCATATTTTCTCCTCAACAAAAATGGATACGGCTTTCGCCGTATCCATTTTATGACTAAATGCTTCTGAAAACAAACATCAGCGCCCGGCCGTTTCACGCCGCTGGCGCGAAATGGCTTCGATGGTCACGGCCGCCAACAAAACACCGCCAGTAATCATGAACTTGATCGGCGATGGTAATGCCAGCAAATCCATACCATTGGAAATCGAACCGATGACCAAGGCACCCAGCAGGGCAGACCAGACTGTGCCGCGTCCGCCGAACAAGCTGGTGCCGCCGATCACTGCCGAAGCAATCACATCCAAAAGCAGGTCACTAGCTCCCGCTCCCTGGTTGACTGCCAGCAAGCGAGAGGCCGCCAGAATACCGCCGAAAGCCGCCAGTGTAGATGCCAATCCGAACACAAGGATACGCACAAAGGTCACGTTGATGCTGGCGCGCCGCGCCGCTTCCGCATTTCCACCGACGGCATAAATGTGCCTGCCAAAGATCGTTCTCTTGGTGATGAAATCAAAGAGAACCAGGACGACGATAAAGAACACCATTGCCGAGGGCAGGCCGCGATCGGCATTTGTGATCAACAGCATTCCGATCACCAGCACAGCCACAACAGCAATCTGGATAATGAGGCCGCCAACGGACGCGAATTGCAAGCCTGCGCTCCTGCGACGCTGGCGTTCCCAAATAAAGCTTGCGGCAAATATAGCAATGAAAAGGATTCCAACGATCCACGAATACAATTCCCCGTTGTGCACATCGCGTTTGAGGAATGTGCCTGCCAGGCCGATGATAAAGTTATCGCGCAGGTTCACCGTGCCCGTCTCGCCTAACACAGCCAACAGTGCACCCACCCAGGCAATTTGTCCAGCAAGCGTTACGATAAACGAAGGAATTTTAAAGCGAGTGACCCAAAACCCCTGGAAGAGCCCGACAGCCAAGCCCGCCAACAAGCCCGCCAGCACCGCGATCGGACCCGGAACACCATGCTCAACGTTCAAAACAGCCATGATCGCCGCGCACAGCCCGCTCACGGCGCCGGCCGACAAATCCACCTCGCCCAACAACAGGACCAATACAGCGCCAACCGCAATCGTGCCCAGAGCAGAAATCTGGGCCATCAGGTTGGTCAGATTAAGAGGCGAGAGAAACATATTGTCTGCGCGCTGGAAGACAAGCCAGATGACGAGCAGGCCGACTACGATCGGCAACGAACCTAAATCCGCTGGACGCGCGCGCTGCCACCATCTTTGAAGTAGATTTCCAGATTGTTCCGATACAAGCCGCGGATCATTTCCCATTGTGCTCATCGCGACAATCCTCCTTTGCGTCCCTGGCTCTGCGCCTCCCGATTATTGTTTCCGAATTCCGCGCCGGTGATGGCCGCCACGATTTGCTCCTGGCTCGTGCCATGCACATCGAACACGCCATTATTCCGGCCAAGATACAATATGCTGATGCGGTCGACCGCTTCAAATATATCCGCCAAGTTATGACTGATGACAATTACCGCCAATCCCTGCTCGCGCAGATTCCTGATGAGTTTCAATACTTGCTTGGACTGCAAAACTCCCAAGGCGGCCGTCGGCTCATCTAAAATGACAAGCTTGGAGTTCCACATGGCAGCGCGCGCGATGGCAACCGATTGACGTTGACCACCGGAAAGCGAAGCAATGATCGTGCGAACACTAGGGATCGAAACGGAAAGATTGTGGAGAACTTCGAGCGAGCGCTTTTCCATTGTAACTTCATCAAGGGGCAGACGATTCGTCTGCTCGCGCCCCAAGTACAGGTTGCCAACTACATCCAAATTGTCGCAGAGGGCCAGATCCTGATAAACGGTCTGGATGCCCAGATCCGCGGCATCCTTCGGATTTTGGATGTGGACTTTCCGCCCTTCAAACCAGATTTCGCCGTCGTCTGCGGGATGAATGCCCGCCACACATTTAATCAACGTGGATTTCCCCGCCCCGTTATCGCCAACCAAGCCGACAACTTCACCAGCGTAGGCATCAAAATTGACATTCGACAGCGCTTGCACCGCGCCGAACCGTTTGCTGACGCCGCGCAATTCCAGGATGGGAACTCGAGAAGATGATTCCGGCATAGTACCTCTGCTAGTTCAACGGCAGGAAGCACATGCTTCCTGCCGTTGCTTTATTGAAATTTCCTTCTGATTTTACTGCAATTTCACTGCCTGGTTATTACTTCACACCAGCCGCAGCGCAGGCACTTGCGAAGTCCGCTGTGCAGATGTCGGACACCTTCCAGAAGCCATCAGCGATCACGGTGGTTTCCACATTAGCCTTGGTCACTGCAACCGGGGTCAGCAGAATGGAAGGAACATCCACAACACCGTTGTTGACCGTTGCACCGTTCGTCATCGTGGAGGGCACAGCAACGCCAGTGGCAAGGTCAAAGGCCAGATCGGCAGCAGCTACCGCCTCAGGCTTGATGGCTTTGTAGACGGTCATGGTTTGGATGCCGCTGATGATATTTTGGATACCACCCACCGTTGCATCCTGGCCAGTCAAGGGCACGGGCGTGGAAATCCCGGCAGCCTTCATGGCGGCGTACGCACCGGCCGCCAGAGTGTCATTGGCCGACAAAACGCCGTCCACCTTATTATTCAGAGCCGTGAGGGCTTGCGTCATTTCATCCTGGGCTTTCGTGCCGTCCCAACCCGGTGTATCGTATTCCTTGCCGATGGTCAACTTGCCAGCGCTCACCAGCGGATCAAACACGCTGTGTGCGCCCTGCTTGAACAAAGAGGCGTTGTGATCGGCAGGGTCGCCATTGATCTCAACAATGGTCGGGTTCGTGACGCCACTCAATGCCGCCATTAACGTGGTGGCCTGAAGTTTGCCAACTTGAACGTTATCGAAGGAGATGTAATAGTTCACGTTCTTCGATCCGGTGATCAGGCGGTCATACGAAATGACCGGCACGTTCTGCTTGGCAGCCGCGTCCGCGATGGCGGCGGCAGCGGCAGAGTCAACCGGGTCAAGCACCAGCACTTTGGCGCCATTGGTCAGGGCAGCTTCCGCCTGTGACTGTTGGGTGGGTGCATCCTGATTCGCATTGCTATAAATCAGGTTGGATACATCATAGCCTTTGGCGGTCAGCTCGGCCTTGAAATTGGGCAGGTCCTGAGTTTCATAGCGCGGGGTATGGTTCTCCGGCAACAGGATGGCAATCTTGACGGGTGCCGACGTGCTGGAGGTCGTGCTGGTTGAGCCACCGCAGGCGGAAAGTACTGTGGCGGTTAGAATTAGTACAGCTAAAAGGCTATACCACATTTTCCTAGACATTGTTTTCTTCTCCTTTATGTTAGATGGTTGAAACTGACAACATGGACACACATCGATTTCCTCTATCTGGTTCTCTCTCACCTCCTTTCAATGTGGGTCGGGTTCTTGAGTATATCATCAACGACAATCGCCGCCGCGCCAATCAGACTCGCGTCAGGGCCAAATTCCGAAATGCTGACTTCGGTTTGGACGGCAATTTCGGCCATGGAATATTTGTTGACGCTCTTTTGAATGAATGGCAATAAATAGTCACCCACGACACTGATCGGACCACCGATAATGACCCTTTCGGGATTAAAGATATTTACCAAGCCCGCCAAACCGATCCCCATGGCCGTGCCCGCTTCTGAAATCGAATCGATCGCGTCTTGATCGCCGCCATCGGCAGCCTGCTTAATCGAGGCAATGGACAGTGTACGATCCTGCTTTTCATCCAAGCGCGCCTGCATGCGCCGGATAATTGATTCCTGATTCGCGTACGTCTCCCAACAACCGAGGTTTCCACAGCGACAAGGCAGCCGGAAGGGTTCAGCCATAATGGAGGTATGACCAATCTCACCGGCGTAACCGCCCCTGCCCCGATACAACTGGCCATTCAGGAACAATCCGCCTCCCAAGCCTACGCCAGCAAAGACAAAAATGAAATCATTGAGTTTCTGGGCAACACCGAATAAGTGTTCCGCAATCGCCGCCGCATTCGCGTCATTCTCGACAAAGACCTTCAGTCCAGTACGTTCGGAAAAGATTTTTCGAATCGGGGTGTTATGCCAATTCAAATTGGGCGCAAAGATCAGAAGCCCTTCATTGAGTTCGACCGTCCCGGGTATGGAAAAAGAAAGACCTAGAATTCGATAGCCTTTCGCGCGGCAGACGCCAACGGTTTCTTCGATCAGTCGAAAGGATTGATTCAGGGTCTTCATCTGGGAGGCCGCGGGGTCGGCAATGACTTTCTTTCTAAACAGGATTTCCCCGACAAAATCAGTTAGCACGATCGCGATGAAATCGACACCCAGTTCGACGCCGATAATGCCGCCTGCCTGAGGATTGATCTCCAACAACATGGCCGGCCGGCCCGTGCCGATCGAGTTGATTCCTGTCTCATGGATCAAGCTTCGATCCAGCAGATCTTCGACCAAACTTGACACAGTAGATTTATTCAGTCCAGTTTCAGCGGCCAAGCGGGCGCGGGAAAGAGGCGCTGCGCTGTGAATCAATCGAAGCACGGAGGATAAATTCACCTCGCGAATGAAAGCATGATCGGCCGTATCGAATGATTTCATAAAGCAATTAGTATGTTGTGACAACCAACTAAGCTTATTATAACAGATTCTTGTTTTGTTGGCCAAGCGGATGCCCGTCAGTTTTTGAGATTCGATATAATCCCCCCATGGGAAAACTTCCTCCCTTCATTCGTTGGACGCGTTCTTCCACGATTCTGCTGAGCGGTTTTTTGATGGTCATTGGCCTCATCCTGTATGTCTGGTGGCCGCTGGCTCAAGATTATCTCTCCTATTTTGCGTATGCAGATTGGCATCACTGGTGGCTGTATATCGACTGGCTTCTGATCGGGGTCTTTCTATTCATGTCGCTGACCATCGTTTCCCGTGCCGACCTTCGCCGCGATGGACTGATCGTTCTGGTCGCGACGATCGGCGGACTCGTGATCGAGGCATGGGGCACCCAGACCAACCTGTGGTTCTACTACACCAGTGAGCGCCCCCCGCTTTGGATCGTCCCCGCCTGGCCCATTGCCACCTTATCCATCGACCGCATCACGCGCACCCTCAGCTATTTTTTGCCAAAAGAAAGCAAGCGTGCCTATCGAATCCTTTATTGGCTGATCTTCATTTCCTTCTACGCGCTGATGCTGATCTTCGTCGCCCCAACGTTAGACAAACCGTACACGATTCTCGCTTTATTGTTTTGTGGCCTCCTGATTCTTACGCCAACTAATGATCGACTCGCCTTGCTAGTTTTTGTCGCAGGCAGCGGGCTGGGTTATTTTCTTGAGCTTTGGGGGACCACGCGCCAGTGCTGGACGTATTACACCAATCAAACGCCGCCGTTATTTGCCGTGCTGGCGCATGGCATGGCCGCCGTGGCTTTCTGGCGGGCAGGATTGATGCTGAAAATGCTGGCGGCCAGATTCGGCTTGTTTGGACCTGAACCGGTCAAGGTCGGTAGTGAGCCGAGCCAGAGCACACGGCGCGAAGCGTAGTTTGTCATGTTGATTCCCGATTCTTGACCCTTTCTTGATGGTTTTTGCTCATTTTGGTATTGACCGAAACAGCGGAACGGGGATATTATCCATAATAATAAACCGTCGGTCGGTTTATTAAAGAGGATAGCATGCCTAGAGTTGTGAAAGAAAATGATTATGCCGCCCGGCGCAATGAGATCCTGGAGGTCGCCCGCCAGCTGGTTTACACCAAGGGCTATGAGCAAATGTCCATCCAGGATATTCTGGATGAGATGAAAATCTCCAAGGGGGCCTTCTATCACTATTTTGACTCGAAGCCTGCTTTGCTGGAAGCATTGATTGACCGACTGGCCGATGAAGCCGAAGCAAGATTCCTTCCCCTGTTGAATGACCCAACGCTGCCTGCCTTGGAAAAGCTGCTGCGCTACTTCCGTTCGGCCGTCCAGTGGAAATCCACCCAAAAGGAATATATGCTGGCGCTGTTTCGGGTCTGGTATTCGGATGAAAATGCCATCACTCGTCAGAAGATGTTTGCCTCGATGTTGCAGCGCGTCGCACCCTCTTTTTCTCGAGCGATCCAGCAGGGCGTCAATGAGGGGACGCTGTGCACGGCTTTCCCCGAGCAAGCGACCGTGATCAGTTTGTATCTCATTCTGGGATTGAGCGACAAATTTGGCGAGGTGATTTTGGGACATGAGGCTGGAACCAATAGCTGGAGTACCGAGGAAAGGTTCCATATTATACAGAAAGCCGTGGCGGCCTATACCGATGCGTTGGAACGTGTCTTGGGAGCATCGACCGGTTCCATTCAGCTGATGGACGATGATGCCATTCGAGTCTGGACCGATTAGTTCGAGCGAAAAGGAGCCTGCGGCCTGACGCCTCGATCCGTGCAACACCGGGCGACAACCATCCCTTACCCGTCAGCAGTGAATAAGAATGCAAACCGAAAAAGTTCATTTCACCAAGGAGAAAGAAACCATGCTTGTCACGCTTTATGGGCGGGCACTGGAGAATCAGGCGAAAGACCCGATCCGGCGCGGCCCGGCCGCGGAGCAGGCCGTCCGCCGGCTTGATTATGATTTTGCGAATCTCAAAATGCGCGGGAACGATCGATGGGCGATCGCGGCGCGTGCGAACGTATTGGATAATTGGGCAACTGAATTTCTCGCGAACAAACCTCAGGCATTTGAAAATACAGAAGACCAACGTGGGGATCAAGGCAACCGGGGCGAAGATCCATTGGAGCAATGGTCGCCAGGGATCAAGTTGGTTACAAAATGGTCTGTCATGGATCAGGATTTCCCCAGCATCCAAAGGATGTCCATTCGACGGCGATGGCTTGTGCGTCTCCTGTTCCACGTCCGCGCCCTCCGGGAAATGGGGCTGAGGCTGCGTTATGAGTTTCAGTAATTTATTGGTGACGTGTCTTGGATAAGAAAACTTCACGAACCAAGGAGTTTAGAAATGCTACTTTACCTGCGCCTCGCATGGCGCAACATCTGGCGACATCGCCGCAGAACCGTGATCGTTGTCGTTGCCATGGGGCTTGGCTTAGCGATGATGATGGCATACGATGGTTTGATGGATGGATTCACACAAGCCATTTATGGCAACGCCATCAAAGTGCTTGGAGGGAATATCCACGTACACGCGGCGGGATACTCGGAGAAGGCAGATAGTCTGCCGCTTCTCCCCATCGCAAATGATCAAACGATCATCCAAAGGGCAAAATCGCTTCCGAATGTGATTGGTGCCAGCCGCCGCATCAACACGGGCGGGCTGGCGACCAACACCGAGGGCGCCTTTTCGGTGACCATCACCGGCATTGAGCCGGAACAGGAAGCTCCGATCAGTCCGATCGCACAAAACGTGAAATCCGGTCGTTATCTCACCAGCCAGGACCAGGATGTGGTCTTGATCGGACGCGGTTTAGCACAACAGATGGATGTGAATGTCGGTGACAAGATCACCCTGGTCGGTCGTTCAACCCATCAGCAAATGCGCCAGCGCCCGATGACGATACTCGGCATTTACGATATCGGCGTGCCGACCTTCGAGGAGAAAACGGTCTACATTTCTTTGGCAGAAGCGCAAAACCTTTACGATCTGCCGAATCAATCCACCGATGTGATGATCACCTTGCAGAAACTCGGTCAAGAACCACCCGTGATCGCGGCCTTGACTCCTTCCTTGAACGGCGATGAGATCGAATCATGGGCGCAGAGCTTTCCCGATTTGCAACAAGCCATCAACACCAAGAGCGGTGTGATGCAGATCTTCAGCATCATCATCATGTTGATCGCGGGCATCGGCGTTCTCAACTTGCTGCTGATGGCCGTTTATGAACGGACGCGCGAGATTGGCCTGCTCGGTGCAATGGGTCTCAAGCCGCGTCAGATCATGACCCTGTTTGTTTTGGAAGGCACGATGCTTGGACTGGTCGGCTGCGCCGTCGGTCTCGGCCTAGGTTTGATCATCAACGGCTCGCTGGGCTCAGTCGGTCTGGACTTCACCCAATACGCAAGCATCTCTGATTATGTAGCACTGATCAACGGCAGAGTCTATCCGTCACTTGCGCTCGGCAACTTTGTGAACCGCGCCGTTCCCGTTTTGATCGTTGCGATCCTGGCCGCGCTCTATCCGGCGCACGAAGCCTCGCAGCGCGAACCGGCGGAAGCGTTACATTACGTTTAACGGTGGTCGCGTGGCGGCGGGTCTCACCAGGTGCTTTGCACTAGTCGACCATCGCCGCCTAATCGAGACTACCGATATGAGGTGACAGAACATGTTTCAACTGATCAAGATGGCTTATCGAAATTTGAATCGGAACCGCAGACGATCCATTCTTTCTGCGCTGGCGGTTTCTCTCGGACTGGCACTGCTTTTGATCATGGCGGCAACCATCAATGGTGAAATCCAAGGTGCGATGAATACTGGCATCGCCTTGCAAACGGGACATCTGCAGGTGAGAGCCGCATCCTACGTCGAAGAGAAGAGCAGTCTCAAATGGCAGGATTTGATCGCCAACCCCGATCAGGTCGCGGCGCAGATCAAAAGTATTCCGCATGTAACGCTTGCGACGCCGCGTCTCTTCGCGACTGGAATCATCAATACCAGCAGTGAAGCCGTCGGAGTCCAGTTGCTGGGCATCGATCCAGCTTCGGCGGCGAACGCGCCGATCGTCCAAGGAGTGATCGCCGGCAGTTTCATCACGCCCGATGATCAAGATGGGATCGCCATTGGTCAAACGTTGGCGCAGAGACTCGGAGTGAAGGTTGGTGATCCGATTGATCTCTCCGCGAATACCGCCGATGGCGACATCAATGAACAGAACTTTATCGTGCGCGCAATCTTCTCCACCGATACTCCCTCGTACGACCAAAGCACGGTCCTGATGCCGCTCGCAAAAGCGCAGGCCTTCACCGCTACGCAGAACCACGCCAGCACGATTTTTATCATGCTGGACGACCGCGATCAAGCCGATGCCGTGGCCGCCGCGCTGACCTCGCCGGATTATCAAGTGTTGACGTGGCAAAAGATGAACGATCTTGCGTTTCAAACCGAACAGCTTGCCAATAGCTTTATGGTGTTGTTCTATCTGATCGTGCTGGGGATCACCGCGACGGTGATTGTCAACACGCTCATTATGGCGGTTTACGAACGCACGCGCGAGATCGGCATCCTGGCCGCGATCGGCATGAAAGGGCGACGCATCATGAGTCTGTTCCTTGCGGAAGCAGGTATGCTCGCCGTCGCAGGCATCGCTGCAGGACTCATTTTGGGTGTGGCACTTTGCGCGATATTCGGCAAGTATGGATTTTATATTGGGAATGTCGGAGTCAATTACCAATCTCAATTCCTGCTTGGCAATCGCATTTACCCGCTATTGACATTGACCGACGCGGTCAATCTCACCCTCGTTGCATTGGTCATCACACTGATTGCATCGTTATATCCCGCTCTCCTCGCGGCTCAACTCGAACCGGTCGAAGCGTTGCATGGAAATTAAATCAGCAGACCGAACCCCGCCCTTCGGACTTGCCCCCGCCTTCCGGGCAGGGGACCGCGGGTAGGTCAAGGAGACAAAATGGAAGTTGCAAAAGTTGAAAACGTCACAAAAGTGTTCACGATCGGTGAAATGGAAACGCGTGCTTTACGCGGCGTTGATTTGACGATTGAAAACGGTGAATTCACGGCATTGGTTGGACCATCGGGATCGGGCAAGACGACATTACTTCAGTTGATCGGCTGCCTCGATCAGCCGACCAGCGGAAAAGTGTATATAAACGGGAAAGAAGTCACGAAGTTGAACCGGAACCAGCGGGCCGACTTGCGCAAAAGCGCCTTGGGATTCGTCTTTCAGTTCTTCGCTCTCATCCCAACACTGACCGCGTATGAAAATGTCGAGATGCCGTTGCTCTTGGATCATCATCCATCCACCGAACGACGCGCGCGTGTGAACCAGCTTCTCGAATCGGTTGGTCTCGCCGACCGCGCCCATCATCGTCCCGACCAATTGAGCGGCGGCGAACAACAACGCGTCGCCGTGGCGCGTGCGTTGGCATCCAATCCAAGCTTGATTCTGGCGGATGAACCAACTGCCAATCTCGATACCGAGAACGGCCGACAGGTCATGGAAATCATGCAGAAGTTGAACGAGGAAACCGGCGTGACATATGTCTTTGCCACGCACGATCCGCGCGTGATCCAATATGCCAAACGCGTTGTGACCTTACGCGACGGGTTGATCGTTGCCAATAATGGCTCCGCCCCAAAGTAATCACAGTATCTTTGGTATCCAGCAAGGAATGAAGTAATATCAAGAACGATCTGGAGTGTCCATAAGCAGTTTCAACCCTGTACGGAGGGGTTTCTCTGCACAAGGAGTTATCGGTATGGAACCAAATACACAATCCACCTCGAAAACCACACGCAATATTCTGAAGAGCGTTCTCCTTCCAGGTCTCAGGAACTTCCTGATCGGAGTGATCGCGCTCGGAGCCGCGCTTTGTCTTCTAGCAGGGAGGCTTGGCTATTGGCAAGGCTGGGTGTTTTCCGTACTCTTCTCGGGCTTGACTAACGGACAAGGTATCTACCTTGGAATCAAAGACCCACAGCTCCTAGAGCGGCGTACGCACATCGCGGCCTCAGGGGAGTCAAGGGGGCAGAAAATCTTCATCCTGGTCGCCTTGGCAGCCAACGCCTGCCTGATGATCTTCTCGGCGCTCGATCAACGTTTCAGGTGGTCTCAGGTACCCGCCTTGGTCTCCGTGTTCGGCAATGGGCTGCTCGTGCTCAGTTTCATTGTCTATTATTTTGTCTTCAGGGAAAACAGCTATGCGGCCTCCAGCATCCAAACTTTTGCTGGCCAAAAAGTTATCTCGACCGGCCCCTACGCGCTGGTTAGACATCCGAAGTATGTGGGTGACCTGTTCCTGGTCATCGGCACTCCGCTGGCTCTCGGCTCCTGGTGGGCGCTCGTGTTTGTCCTGCTAACGATCCCTGCGCTGATGTGGAGGATCCTGGACGAGGAAAAACTCCTGAAGAAAGACTTGCCCGGATATATCGAATACACACAAAAGGTGAACTATCGCCTCCTGCCAGCCATTTGGTAGACCTTGGTTGGAAGAAAAAGACAAAAGGAAGGTTTCGGGCCTTCACAGAATTTTGGATGACACAATGAAAAAAAATCATCTGATCGCTTGTACCGTCGTAGCGCTGGCGCTCACCCTGGCCGCCTGCGGCGCATCCACCTCACCGACTGCTATTCCGACGGTTGTGCTCAACTCGCAACCCGTCGCGGCCTCCAATACCGTTTCTGCTTCAGGGCAAGTGGTGCCGGTCCAAAAGGTGCAGTTGAGCTTTCCATTGACGGGCGTTGCGAAAACCGTTGAAGTCAAAGCCGGTGACAGCGTCACAGCTGGTCAAACATTGATCACGTTAGACACCACATTGCTTGCCGCGAACGTGGCAGAGGCACAAGCCAATGTCGCCGCGGCGCAGGCCCAGGTCGATTACTTGAGGCGCGTGGGAACTACCTCACAAGAGGATCTGGACGGCGCGCAAGCACAGGTTGATAAAGCACAAGCTCTGCTTGATTCTGCCCAAGCGACACTTGCGGAGGCGACCCTGACCGCGCCGTTTAACGGAACCGTCGCAGAAGTTGATCTCTCCCCTGCTGAAACCGTCGTGCCTGGGCAAATCGTGGTCGTGATGGGCGATCTCACAAAGTTCCAGATCGAAACGACCGATTTGAGCGAGCGCGACGCACCCAACGTTAAAGTGGGGCAGACCGCCGCGGTTTCCATTTCCGCTTTGAATCAAAAGTTCACCGGGCGGGTGAGCGATGTGGCTCGTATTTCGACAACGGTCGGCGGCGACGTGGTATATAAAGTCACGATCCAATTGGACACACAACCCCAGGGTTTGTTATGGGGCATGACCACGGACGTGACCATTCAAACCGGAAATTGAATCAGGCGCCAAGATATGAAACATTGTTATTGGATTGCGACTCTGATCTTGGCCATCTTTTTGACAGGATGCGCTTCCACGCCCGCGCCGACCGCGGCTCCCACCGCGCTCGCCAGCGCCACCCCAGATCATTCATTCATTTCCTCCATCGGAATCGTATTTGCCAGCGCAAACGTAGTTCCCGCCCAGTCTTCGCAAATGGGATTCCTGCTCTCAGCCCGGATCAAGGCGGTGGACGTAAAAGAAGGGGATCCGGTGCAAGCCGGTCAAACGCTGATCGTTCTGGATACGCCCGATCTGGTCTTGTCGGTCAGCGCGGCAAAAGATGAAATCCGCACCGAGCAAGACACGATCGATATGTTGAATTATGGCTATAAATGGTATCGCCATGGCGGCAATTTTATCCGTGTCAAGGCATTTCCTGAACGTCGAGAGCAGGCGGCGGACCAGCTTGCCTCCGCCCAGGCCGCGTTGGACGCCGCACAAGCCACGCTGGCGGAGGGCACACTGGTTGCGCCTTATGACGGAACCATTACGACCATCAATGTCGTGGCCGGACAACTCGTCGAACCAGATCAAGCCGTGTTGGTGATCGGTGATCTGAATCACCTTCAAATAGAAACAACCGACCTCAGTGAGCGCGAAATCGCTCATGTGAAGGTCGGTGACGCCGCGACCATACACATCCCCGCTCTCGACCAAGATCTTAACGGCAAGGTTATTGCGGTTGCGCCTATGGCAACAAAATATAACGGCGATTGGGTCTTTAAGGTGACCCTTGCATTCGATCGACAACCTTCAAACTTGCTATGGGGCATGAGTGCCGATGTTCAAATTCAAACGCAAAAATAAAACCGTATCGATCTGATGAAGGGCGCACGGCGCGATGACCGATTTCCGACGAGATCGGTCATCGCGTTTAATCGAAACAAGTCATTGAACAAAAGCATGGCTTCGAATGTTAAAGAAATCGAGAAATGTTAAAGAATCGCGCCAGAGGGGATGCCGCACGCCAAAAAACCGATTCAACGATGACTTCATCGACTAGAATATTTTAAGCCTAAATATGGCCCCAAAACCTTGTATATTTCCATATATGGCGGTAATATACGAATAATGATAAGCAAGATGAACTTAATTGCACCAGCAATTCATCACTAATCAACGTCACATCAATTAATAACATCAATCGATTCAATCAACAAAGAGAGCAACGAAAATGTACATTTGTGTTTTGAGCAGCATCGCGGAAGAGAACGATCCTCCCTATGATCCATCACCCCACTTGGAAGGCAGACAGTGGCGTCACCATGTTGTGCAGCCCGCCAAGGTCGAAGATCAAGTCAGGGCACTCATGGATGATGGCGTGGACGTGTTTCTCAATCTTTGCGATGGCACACCGGATGAGCCGGTGTCCGCGATTCAATTGGTGAAGGCGATGGAAAAGCTCAGCGCGGCTTTCACCGGCGCAGATTCTTCATTCTTCGATCCGACGCGCCAAGAAATGAAGAGAGCCGCGGCGCGCGTCGGTGTGCCCACGCCTGCCTCCACCTTCGTCAAGTCCATGGCCGATGTGGAACGCGCCGCACGCACGCTACGCTTTCCAATGCTCGTCAAGCCAGCGCACGGTTATGCCAGCTTTGGCATTCGCAAGGAATCCCGCGTGACCAACGCAGAAGATCTGAAGAAACAGACCGCCATCACGATGAAAGATGATGGGCGTGCACTGATCGAAGAATTCATCGAAGGGCGCGAATTCACTTGCCTCGTTGCCGAAGATCCGGATGATTCGGCGCATACCATTTCATTCAAACCGGTTGAGTTCCTTTTTCCGGAGGGAGAATCCTTCAAACACTATAATCTGAAATGGGTGGATTACAACGCCATGAAGGTTGCGCCCGTGACCAATGCCGATTACGAAAAACGTCTGCGGGAGTACACCGTCAAGGTTTTTCAGGCGTTGAAAGGCAACGGTTATGCGCGTTGTGATTTTCGGCTGGGCGCAGACGGCGAATTCTACATGCTCGAGATCAACCCGAATTGCGGCATCTTCTACCCGCCCACCGATGCAGGTTCAGCGGATTTCTGCCTCCTGAATGATCCCATGGGCCATCAAGGATTCATGGAACTGATCATTCGTTTGGCATTGAAACGCCAGGCCGAGGCCCTGCGGATCACGCCGCAGTTGGTTGGCAAGCGAGAACTCGTGAGACAGGAAGTCAAGTCACAGACCAGACGCCAAACGATTAAGAGAGAAACGACCAAACGCAACGTATAACATGAAATGTCCCGCCTCTGTTTTCCAGCGGGACATTTTCTTCTAGAAACCAACCACGCCAGCACCGGCGCTGGCCTTGCAAATGTAGATTTGCGGCTCAAGCCCAGATTCCTTACGATAGATCCGTGCCGCTTCACTAACGAATGCATCGGTTTCACTCACCTTCACCAAGGCAATGGCACAACCTCCAAATCCCGCTCCCGTCATGCGCGCACCGTAACAGGACGGCTGCCGCTGTGCCGCCTGCACGATTTGATTCAAAGCATCATTCGTGACTTCAAAATCACTGCGCAAACTGGCATGACTCGCATTCAACAAGCTCCCGAAGCGAACCATATCGCCCGCGCGCATGGCTTGGATGGCATCCAGCACGCGCTGATTCTCCGTGATAACATGTCGGGCACGACGCATCACGATCTCGCTCAAGCCCGATTTTCCTTTTTCAAATTCATCCCAGCTGACATCGCGCAGCGCTTTCACCTTAAAAAATCGAGCCGCTTCTTCGCATTGAGCGCGGCGTTCGTTATAGGCTGAATCCACCAACCCGCGACGCGTGGAGGTGTCCATTACGACAATTGCGGCACGACCGGATAATGGGACATCTCGTGTTTCAAGAGAACGGCAATCGAGAAAGAGGGCATGGTCTTCCTTGGAAGCCGCACTGGCCATCTGATCCATAATGCCGCAGTTCACACCCACCCATTCGTTCTCCGCGCGTTGACCCACGCGCGCCATATCAGCCGGGTCCCACGCCAGGCCGCTGACTGCTGCAAAAACGCGCGCCGTGGCCAGCTCGATCGCAGCCGAGGAAGAAAGGCCGGAGCCGCGCGGCACATCTCCCATAATCACGCCGTCCCAGCCCACAAGGCCGCGACCGTCCGCTTGCAAAACATAGGCAATGCCCTTAAGATATTCGGCCCAGCCTTGATCCTTCCTAAGCGCCTCCAACGAGAACGTCGAATCTGAGCCGAAGTCGAGGGAACGGACGCGTACCTCCCGATCCTTGCGCGGGCGAGCTGCAATCCAGATCGCGCGATCAATGGCGATGGGCAGAACAAAGCCTTCATTGTAATCCGTATGTTCCCCGATCAAATTGACGCGGCCCGGAGCACGGACAATCAGGGAAGCTTGGCCGCCAAAGTGCTTGACAAACGCATCGCGGATTTGTTCGGAAAGATTCACGGTGATTAACCCAACCAGCGTGCAAATACAGCCTGCGATAACAGTCGCCCCGCGGATGTTTCGCGCGTGACCAATTCCCCGCTTTGTACACTGCCTGTACGGTTCGACATCAAATCCTGCAGGGCCTGTCCCAGATGAATCGCGGACGCTCTCACGGCATACATGGTAACGACCAGGAACATGGGTTTCTCACTCAAAACCGCTCCGCACGCTTCCAGCAGCTGCGGCAGTGATTTATACACTTCCCATACTTCCCCCTTGGGCCCCCGGCCGAATTTGGGGGGATCCAGAATAATGCCATCGTACCGAACTCCGCGCCGGCTTTCGCGTTGGACGAATTTAAGCGCATCCTCTATGATCCAGCGGATGGGTTTGTCGTTCAATCCCGATAACGATTGATTTTCCCGCGCCCACGTCACCGACTTTTTCGATGCATCCACATGGGTCACTTGAGCACCTGCCTCGGCCGCAGCCAATGTCGCTAACCCTGTATAGCCGAATAAATTAAGAACTTTCGCGGGCCGATTTGCTTTCCGCACGGTCTCCGCGATAAAGTCCCAATGCGAAGCAGCTTCAGGAAAAACACCCAGATGGCGGCCGGGAGTCGTCATCGCCCAAAAATGAAGAGAACCAAGCCTCATCTCCCATCGTTCGGGAATCTTGTTCCTGAAGAGCCAGTGTCCTCCGCTTTCTTCACTCGTAGATTGAAATGTCGCCTCCGCAGACGCCCAGTGCTTTTCCGGCAAGGCCCGGCGCCATAGGGCCTGTACTTCCGGACGGATAAACCGATAGGGGCCAAAACGTTCAAGCTTCAATCCCTGACCGCTATCCAGTAGTTCGTAATCCTTCCAGAGATCATACTCGAGCAGGGAAAAACGGGAAAAAATATCCATCGCGGCTGGGAAATAACTCCTATCTCTTTCGTAAGTTCAGGCAAAAGGCTTGTTTTCTAAACCCAAATCATGTACAATGTGGGAGAAAGTGGTAAGAAGTGGAAGACGCCGGCGGGCCCGGCGTTCTGCCATTAATAAAGGACTTAGCACATATGTTCTTAGGCCAGTTCCAACACAATCTCGATGAAAAGGGCCGCCTGATGATTCCGGCGCGCTTCCGGGAGTTGTTGTTGGATGGTGGCGCCTTCATCACACAGGGTTTCGACCGCTGTCTGATGGTCATGACCAGTGCTTACTTCAAGCAAGTCTACGACAGCATCAACGCAATGAACATGGCTGATCCAAATGCTCGCCTATTGCGCCGCCTCATATTCGCAAATGCCTATCCGGTTGAAACAGATAAGGTCGGACGCATTCTCGTTCCGCAGAACCTACGCAGCTTTGCCGGTCTGAACGGCGAGGCCATTGTAGCCGGACAAGGCGACTATTTTGAAATCTGGATGCCCGAGTCCTGGAATGAACAGATGAAACAAATCCAGGACACCGAGGCCAACAATCAGCGTTTCTCGACGCTGAACCTATCGTCCAACTCGTAGCAACGAATCAAATCGCTCTACGATGATCATGGCTACATTGCACCAACCTGTACTTTACCAAGAGATTATACACGCGTTGCAACCCAAAAGTCCGGGACGTTACATCGATGGGACGATTGGTGCGGGCGGACATGCCCGCGGGATTTTGGAGGCCTGCGCGCCAGATGGATGCTTACTTGGCTTTGATCTCGACTCGCAGGCGTTAGCGCTTGCCCGTGAGACCTTGGCTCCTTACGGAAAGCGCGTCATTCTGGTACAGGCCTCCTATCTCGCCCTATCGGAAACGATGCAGGGTCTCGGATGGGACGTCGTGGATGGAATCGTGTTGGATCTGGGAGTCTCTTCCATGCAATTGGATACTCCGGAACGCGGCTTTTCATTCCAATGGGATGCGCCCCTCGACATGCGCTTCAACCGCGATCTCGGCCGGACCGCCGCGCAATTGATCAACACCACCCCGGAAGCCGACCTCGCCGATCTGCTCTTCAAATATGGAGAGGAGCCACGCGCAAAAAGGATTGCAAAAATGATCGTTCAGGCACGACCCGTGACGACGTTGCAATTGGCCGAGATCGTAAAAAGGGCCTATCCAGGCCACAGCCGAATTCATCCGGCAACGCGGACCTTCCAGGCCCTCCGGATTGCAGTGAACGATGAGTTGCTCGTGCTGGAGCAGGCTTTGCCTCGCGCCATTCAGGCTCTCCGCCCGGGCGGGAGGCTGGCCGTGATCTCCTTCCATTCGCTGGAGGATCGAATCGTTAAGAATGTGTTCCATCACGAAAGCAAGGATTGGATCAATCCGCCTTATGAAAAGATTTACGAAGTCGAGCGCCAGGCAACGCTCAAGGAGCTCACCCCAAAACCGCTTACCCCCAGCGCCGATGAGGTTCAAGCCAATCCACGGGCGCGCAGCGCAAAATTACGAGTAGCAGAAAAACTATGATGCGAACAATCGATGTCATACAATATGCCTATAAACAGGCTCCCTGGCGAGTTCAGCGCCAATGGATCGGCAGCTTTTTACTAATCGTGCTGGGCCTGTCCATGATCGCGGCGCTTTACTTGGATGTCACGGCACGCGCGGCCCTCGCCGGTCGCGATATCCAAAGGCTGGGCGCTGACATCATCCAAACTCAAGAATCAGATGCAGACTTGGAGACGCGGATTGCAATCCTTACCTCCTATAGCGCCATGGCCTCGCGCGCCTTGGCATTGAATTATCAATCGGTCCAGTCGAACCAAGTGCAGTTTATCGTTGTGCCTGGATATATTGCACCCCAACCCGACAATCTGATCTCCGCACCTGCCCTGCAGCCAAGTACACCGACCATTCAGCCCGAATACGCACAATCCCTGTTGGATTGGTTCGACCAGCGCCTTCATATGCCGTTGTCCATCAGCATGCTGGGAGCCTCGCAATGAGAGAGCAGTACGCTTGGCGTTCTTTGGTGCTGGCGGGGATCCTGGCGTTTGTGGGAGTTTCCGTAATCCTTCAAATTATCCGAATCCAAACCAGCCCGGAAGCTGCCACCTTTCGCCAGCAGGCCGCACAATATGCGGAAACGGTTCAAACGTTTTACCCTGAGCGCGGCGAAATCTATGATCGCAATGGACATTTGCTTGCTGGAAACGAAACCGTCTTTGAAATCGGCGTGGATCTAAAGAACGTTAAGGATAAACATGCCGTGGCGCTGGCGGTCGGCATGGAGCTCGGTTTGAATCCCAACGAGCTTTACAGGCTGATGGCCAATCCGCCTGCCAGTCTGGCATACCTCATTCTCGCAAATTATGTGGATTCTGACAAAGCCCTGGCTTTGCAACAATTGAAAATCGATGCAGACGAGAAAGCGCCGTTAGGACAGCCCAGCGACCTATCCGGCCTTGAATTCACCCCGCATCCCCAAAGGACTTATCCGGAAGGTTCGCTGGCCTCCAATGTGATTGGCTTTGTAAGCCGCGAGGGGCGCGGTTATTTCGGCATTGAAGAGAAATACAACGATTTACTGGCGGGTACCCCAATTCAAGTGCAGGTACCGGTCGACCCCAACAAAGCGGCCGATATTCCACAGGTACCCAATGGCACGACCCTGATCCTAACCCTCGACCGCGATCTGCAAGCCGCGACGGAACAAATTCTGGACGACTCACTTACAAAATACGGTGCCCAAGGCGGCACGATCGTGATCATGGATCCGCGCAATGGCGAAATCCTGGCAATGGCCTCCACTCCCCGCATGGACCTTAACCAATTCTGGAACTATCCGACGATCTATCGTAACGCCAGCGAATTCAACCTGGCGGTCAGCATGCCGTATGAACCAGGCTCGGTGATGAAAATCCTGACCATGGCCGCCGCCCTCGATAACAACACCGTGACCCCCACGACCACCTTCCTGGACACAGGTTCGATCCTGATCGGCGGCATAACGATCAAGAACTGGAACGACCAGGCTTGGGGGTTGCAGGACATGCTGGGCTGCATCCAAAACTCGCTCAACGTTTGCATGTCGTGGATCTCATCGCAAATGGGAGCGCAAAATTTTTATGGGTATATGAATCGTTTCGGCTTGGGGCACCTGACCGGCATTGATCTGGCCGACGAGGCCGCTGGCCGTCTGAAGGTCCCCGGCGACACGGATTGGTCGCCTTCGGACCTTGGCACAAACTCATTTGGTCAGGGCGTGGCCGCGACTCCGATTCAGATCATGATGGCTGCCTCAGCCATTGCCAACAACGGACGCATGGTCATGCCGCATGTGTTATATGCCATGGTGCGGGATGGAAGGCAATTTAACGTTCCTGCACAATATGCAGGGTCGCCCATTTCCGAAAGGACCGCCCAAACCCTGGATCAGATGTTGGCGACCTCGATCCAAAACGAAGCCTCCCTCGCCGCAGTCCCCGGCTACCGAATTGCGGGCAAAACGGGCACGGCTCAAATTCCGACCGAAGGCGGCTATGATCCTACCAATACCAATGCCTCTTTTATCGGTTGGGGACCCTTAGATGATCCGCGCTTCATGATTTATGTATGGCTGGAAGAACCTTCTGCCTCGATTTGGGGCTCCGAGACCGCCGCACCGGTCTTCGCACAAGTGGCGCAGGAGACCATCCTCATGCTGAATATTCCGCCGGATACTATCCGCCAACAAATCGCGCAACATTAAACATGCTTACTCTTGCTGATGCCATCGAAGCTTTGACCAATACCCGCCTGAACGCCAGTGCCGTGATCACCGAGGCCGCCATCGATTCGCGGCAGGCCATCCCGGGTTCCCTGTTCATTGCCATTCCCGGGGAGCGAGCGGATGGTCACGACTTTGTTGAAGACGCGTTTCGACGCGGGGCTTCTTTTGCTTTAATTCAGCGACAGGTCAATGCTTCTCTCCGGACCCTTGATTTGCGCAATGGCCTGTCGGCCGATACGAATCCCGATCTAACTCTTCCCGTCTGTCTGCTCGTAGAAAACACGGTGGCCGCGCTTCAGCAAATTGCACGCTTCTGGCGTCGCAAACTCACGCTGCGCGTGATTGGGATCACCGGCAGCGTCGGCAAATCCACGACCAAAGAAGTCATTGCTCAAGTGCTCAGCCAGCGATACCATACGCTCAAAAGCCCGGGAAACTTGAACAACGAGATCGGCCTGCCCTTAACGATTCTTCGCCTGGGGCCGGGGTACGAACGGGCCGTCCTGGAAATGGGGTTCTATGTTCCCGGCGAAATCGCACTCTTATGCGACATTGCACTGCCTCAAGTAGGTGTGGTCAGCAACATTGGAACGGTACATGCCGAACGGGCGGGTTCCCAAGAGGCAATCGCACGCGGCAAATCGGAATTGATTCAGGCCCTGCCACCTGCGCCGGAAGGAACTGCCATTCTAAACTTCGACGACCCGCTGGTGCGAAAGATGGAAGAGAAGACCAAGGCCCGCGTTTTCTTTTATGGCCTGTCCCCGGAATCCCATCTATGGGCCGACCATGTCGAGGGCCTCGGCTTGGAAGGCATTCGATTTCAACTGCACTACAAGCACGAAACCTTGCACGTGCATGTGCCCATGATCGGGCGGCACTCCGTGGAAACCGCACTGCGCGCCGCGGCGACCGGGCTGGCAGAAGGCTTGACCTGGCAGGAGATCCTGGATGGCCTCAGGGAAGGGCTGACCCAATTACGCCTGGTGGCGGTTCGTTCCGCATCGGGCGCCTTGATCTTAGATGATACCTATAATGCTTCCCCTGAATCCATGTTGGCCGCATTGAATCTCTTGAGCGAATTGGAAGGATCGCGCAAGATTGCAGTGCTGGGCGATATGTTGGAACTGGGTCCATACGAACGGCAGGGACATGAAATGGTCGGCTTACGCGCGGCACAAGTGGCAACCATATTGATCACGCTGGGAACACGCGCCCACATGTATGCCGAGGCGGCCCGCCGCGCCGGGAAAAAATCCGCACACATTTTAGAGTTCGACACGGCCGAACCCATCATCGAGTGGCTGCAAAAGAACTTATCGGGGGAGGATACCGTGCTGCTCAAGGGCTCGCACGGCCTGCGCATGGATAATATCACGACCGCACTGGAGGTGCAGTCATGATGAGGCAGGTTTCATTGGCTCTCAGCCTTGCGGGGTTGGCCTTTATGATGACAGTCATCTGGGGCGGACCTCTATTGCGGATCCTGCGCCATTTCAAGATCGGCAAGATTATCCGGGTGGAGGAGCCGAGTCATCATGCGGTGAAGATGGGCACGCCTACCATGGGCGGTGTGATGATCATCGTGCCGGTCGTACTGCTGACGGTGCTGCTCAACGCCGTGGCGCTGATCGGCTTTCCGCAAAGCGGCATTGGACGCTCCGTGCTCATTCCCATGATCGTCATGGTTGGTTATGCCATCCTCGGGATGATTGATGATTGGGAGGGCCTGCGCGGCAAGCGCAAGGGCGAGGGAATGCGCGCCCGCACCAAATTCCTCTTCCAAGTGCTGCTCGGGGTTGGCACGGCCATTGTACTGAAATATCTACTGGGCACGCCCGACTTGATTGTCCCGGGCATTCACGGCATTTTCGATTTCGGCTGGTGGTATGTCCCGATTGCCGCATTCATTATTGTCGGCTCATCGAACGCCGTCAACTTCACGGATGGATTGGACGGCCTGGCCGGTTTGATCTCTGCCACGGCCTTCGCGGCGTACGCCATGATCGCACTCAATCAGCATCAGGTTTATCTCGCTCGATACTGTTTCACGCTGGTCGGCGCACTGTTCGGTTTCCTGTGGTTCAACGTCCACCCCGCTGAACTGATCATGGGCGATACAGGTGCGCTATCCCTGGGCGCAACCCTGGCCGTGGCGGCACTGATGACCGGTCAATGGGCAGTGCTGCCGATCATCGCGATCGTTCCCGTGAGTGAATTGATCAGCGTTGTGATTCAAATCGTCTATTTCAGACTGACCAAAGGCAAGCGCTTCTTTAAGATGGCACCGGTTCATTTACATTTTGAATTGCTTGGCTGGAGTGAAACGCAGGTGGTACAGAGGTTCTGGTTGATTGGTCTGCTCGCGGCAATGGTCGGAGTCGGTCTGGCATTGGTGTGAGATGAAAGATTGGAAAGGCAGGCGCGTCGTCGTTTTAGGGGCGGCCCGACAGGGTCTGGCTTTGACGCGCTGGTTGGTCAAACACGAGGCGATTGTGACTCTCAGCGATAAACGGCCAGGGGCCGAGCTCGCTTCCGCGCGCGCGGCCCTGGGCAGCCTGCCCGTCCATTGGGCTTTGGGGGGCCACCCCACGGAACTGCTCGATCAGGCCGATGTATTATGCCTTTCGGGCGGCATCCCCCTCAACCTTCCCATCGTGGAGGCTGCGGTCCGGCGCGGTATTTCGCTTTCCAACGACACCCAGATCTTCATGGAAGCCTCGCCCTGCAAAACCATTGGCATCACCGGCTCAGCCGGCAAGACCACGACAACCACCCTGGTGGGCCAAATGGCGAAAGACGCCTATGGTGATAAGGCTTACCTGGGCGGCAATATCGGTGATCCACTGATCAATTACGTGGACGACATGGAAGCCAGCGACCTCGCCATCCTGGAAATATCCAGTTTCCAATTGGAACAGATGACCATCTCGCCGGCCGTTGCCGCAATCCTGAATATCACACCCAATCATCTGGACCGCCACGGCACGATGGAAGCCTACACGGCTGCCAAGGCTCGAATTCTTGAATTCCAATCTCGAAAGGATACTGCCATCCTGGGCCGCGATGATGTTGGCGCCTGGAACTTGCGCAGCAAAGTCAAAGGCAGGCTGCAATCCTTTGGATTCAGCCCAATCGATGAAGATGCCGAAGGCACCTATTTTGAGGATGGCATTTTGTATCTTTATGAACATCGCGTGGACATTCCGCTGCTGCGCCGCGACCAAATCCAATTGCGCGGCGACCACAACGTGAGCGATGTGCTGGCCGCCTTCGCCATCGGACACGCGGCCGGCTTCCCTCTCGATGCCATGCTGATCGCCGCCCAGGAATTTCACGGTGTGCCGCATCGCCTTGAACTGGTCCGCGAACTGCACGGCACGCGCTGGTACAACGATTCGATCGCAACCGCGCCCGAACGCACAATGGCCGCCATTCGTTCGTTCGACGAGCCGCTGGTGCTTTTGCTCGGCGGGCGCGATAAAAATTTGCCGTGGGAAGATTTGGCAAGCCTCATTCATCAGCGCGTCGACCATGTTGTGCTGTTTGGCGAGGCCGCGGAAAAGATCGAGAAAGCCATCGCTGCCGAAAAGGCATCGAAGAGACCGCTTACGTTGGATCGAGTCGAACATCTTCATCAGGCAGTTATGCAAGCGGCCGGAGTTGCCGAGCCCGGCGATGTCGTCCTGCTTTCCCCGGGCGGAACCAGCTTCGACGAGTTTAAAGATTTTGAAGAACGAGGAGAAAATTTCCGGTTATGGGTGCAGAAACTTTCTTGAGCGAACATCCTTTCGCGGATGAGCAACCGAACTCCCCAGGCGGCCTGTCCAAACGCGCGGTGGACCTGCCCTTGTTGGTGGCAGTCATTGCGTTGGTGATCTTTGGGCTGATCATGATGTTCTCCGCATCGTGGGACTATTCGCTGACGGAATACGGTTCACCCATGTACATGTTCGAGCATCAATTGCTCTGGCTGGCCATCGGAATCGTGGCGGCCTTTGTGCTTTCCCGGTTCGATTATCACCACTGGCGGAAGCTGGTCGTCCCGGCGTTGGGGCTGACCATCCTTTTGTTGATTGCCGTACTGCTCGCCAACGAAATCCTGCTGGGCGCGAGGCGGTATTTGTTTCAAGGTTCGTTCCAGCCGTCCGAGCTGGCGAAAGTGGTCACCATTTTATATTTATCGGTCTGGCTGTACGCCAAGCGCCAGTTCATCCATGATGTGACATTCGGATTGATTCCCCTGAGTCTAATCCTCGGTGTGGTGGGCGGCCTCATTTATCAACAACCCGACTTAAGCACGGCGGCAATCGTTTTATTGTTGGGCGGCTTGCTGTTCTTTTTGGCCGGTGGCGATATGAAGCAGATCGCCATTCTGCTGGTGATTGCGATCGCGGTCGGCTGGGCCGTGGTCAGAATCAATCCAACCGGTCATGAACGCGTGGCGGCCTTCATCGCCGGCCTTGAGGATCCAACCCAGGCCTCCTATCATGTGCAGCGTTCCTTTGAAGCGATAGTCAACGGCGGCTGGCTGGGGGTCGGTATCGGACGCGGACAATCCAAGCTGACTGGATTGCCGGTGCCTCCCACGGACAGCATCTTTGCCGTGATCGTGGAAGAACTCGGCGTAGCCGGTGCAACCTTTCTGGTCGTTCTCTATGCCGTGTTGATTTGGCGGGGGCTGGTGATCGCCCGCCGCGCCCCCGATATGCTCGGCACCCTGATCGCCTCCGGTCTGGTGATCTCGATTGGCATCCAGGCCGCGATCAATATGTCAGTGATGGTTGGTCTGATTCCATTTTCAGGCGATGCCCTGCCCTTTATCAGTGCGGGCGGATCCAACCTGATTTCATCGCTCGCATCCATCGGAATCTTAATGAATATCTCACGGCAGAAAGGTGAGAGAACAACTTCGGATTTGGAAGAATGGAGGACCTATCGTGCGGCTCTTGATCTGCGCGGGTGGAACCGGCGGCGGCGTATACCCCGCCCTCGCCGTTCACCACGCTCTCGCAATCGGCAGACCTAGCCTCGACACCTTGTGGATCGGTGGAGAAGGTGGCATGGAAGAGGAACTGGTGAGACGTGCAGGTATACCCTTTCGGGCAATACCCGCGGCGGGTCTGCACGGGGTGGGTCCGCGCGCCTGGCCGCGCAATCTGATGACCCTGGCTGCCGGTTTCAAAGCGTCCATGGCGATCCTGCGCGAATTCAAGCCTGATGTTCTGTTCTTCACCGGCGGTTACGTGGCCGGCCCGATGGCTTTGGCTGGAAGGAGAATTCCGTCCCTGCTTTATGTGCCCGACATCGAACCGGGGCTGGCTTTGAAGTCGCTGGCGCGTTTTGCCCGCCGGATTTCGGTCACCGCGCCCGATTCACAAAAATACTTTTCCCGAAAGGTGATCACAACAGGTTATCCAATCCGCGCCGAACTCACAGCTTGGAACAAATCCAAGGGTTACGCCGCGCTGCATCTGGATGACGAGGTGCCGGTCCTGCTGATCTTTGGCGGCAGCCAGGGCGCGCGTTCGATCAATGAGGCCATTGTTCCCCATCTGCCCACCCTGCTTGAGCTGGCACAGATCGTTCATATCAGCGGGCAATTGGATTGGGGTGTCGTTCAAATTGCGGGCGCGGGTCTGACGTCGGAACAAAGGGAGCGTTATCACGCCTTTCCCTATCTGCATGAACAGATGGGCGCGGCGTTGGCCGCCGCGGACCTGGCCATCTCCCGCGCCGGCGCATCGACCTTGGGCGAGTTTCCCTTCTTTGGCCTGCCTGCCATCCTCGTGCCTTATCCGCACGCCTGGCGATATCAAAAAGTAAATGCGGATTATTTGGCAGAGCGCGGCGCGGCGGTCATCCTAAAGGATGAATTGCTGTCAGACGAACTCTTGCCGGTCATCAAAGATCTGCTGGCGAATCCATCCAAGCGAAAAGCAATGAGCAAGGCCATGAGCTCGTTATCGCATCCACAGGCTCCGCGCGTGATTGCCGAACAGATTCTGCGATTGGGAGGAGAACGCCTATGATGAGCATCCTTTACGTTTTTTGGATGTATGTGATTCTGTTCGGAGTGATCGGCTGGCTGCGCGGCTGGGTCAAGGAATTGATTGTGGCATTTTCCGTGATCACCGCGCTGGCAGCCAATGCGATCCTGCGCCAATACCTCCCCATCGTCACGAACCTGGATATCAAAAGTACCGAGCTATTCTGGATCCGTGCCTCAATTTTGGCGGCCCTTACCTTTTTCGGTTATCAGACCGTCGGCGTTGTACCCCATTTGGCTTCCAAGGCCACCCGGGAGCGTGTGCAGGAAGCCTTGTTTGGGCTGGTGCTGGGTGCGTTCAATGGCTATTTGATCGCCGGGACCCTGTTATTCTATATCGACCAGGCCGGATATCCCTTCCCGGATGTCATCAGCCAACCGGCGGGTACCCTCGGGCCCGCCGTCCAGACTTTGATGACGTTCATGCCGCCGCGTTGGCTGGGCATCCCCTGGGTTTATGCGGCACCCATTATCTGCTTGATCTTCATCATCGTTGTCTATATCTGAACCGACCACGGACTAAGAACATGACTCACGTACATTTCATCGGCATTGGTGGCAGCGGACTTTCCGCAATCGCCCGCCTCCTGAAAGAAAGCGGATACACGGTGACCGGCTCCGATCGCAGCCTCACCCCATTCGCAACCGACCTTCAGGCTGCCGGCGCGACGATCTACATCGGGCACCATCCGCGTAACATTCAAGGCGCGGATTGGATCGTCCGATCTTCTGCCATCCCCGACGACAACATAGAAGTGATCGCCGCCAAACGCGCCAACATTCCGGTTTACAAGCGCGCCGATTTTCTGGGAAAACTCATGGCCGACAAGACCGGCATTGCAGTCGCTGGAACGCACGGCAAGACCACCACGACTGCCATGATCGCCTTTCTCCTTTCCGAGCTTGGACGCGATCCGTCCTTCATTGTCGGCGGTGTCTTGAGCAACTATGCCGTCAACGCCCGCGCTGGAAAGGGAAATCCCTTTGTGATCGAAGCGGATGAATATGACCGGATGTTCCTGGGGCTCAAACCGCGCATTGAAGTTGTGACCAATCTGGAGCATGACCACCCCGATTGCTATCCCACCTATGAAGATATCGTCTCTGCCTTTGAATCATTTGTCGCCCTGCTGCCGGTCGACGGCACATTGATCGGATGTGCGGAGGACAGTGGCGCGGCCTCGCTGCTGAACAAAGCCCGCCGCGAAGGGCGCAACGTCATTGCCTATCATGTCCAGGCCGACATGACGATCAATGCCTCGCATTGGATGCAGGCACGGGCGCTGACCTCCAACGAACAGGGCGGAGTGGCCTTTGAAGCCACGACCAACATTGGCGACCTTCAGACCGTGCATGTCTCGCTTCAATTGCCGGGCGAACACAACGTTCGCAATGCCTTGGCCGCCCTGGCGGTGATCGCCGCGCTCGGGCTGCCTCTCAAAGAAGCGGCGGCGAAACTTTCGTTTTTCAAAGGCACGGCTCGCCGCTTCGAAGTAAAGGGGGAGAAGCGCGGCGTCGTTGTCATCGATGATTATGCCCACCACCCCACCGAAATCAGAGCCACGCTGGCGGCCGCGCGTGCCCGTTATGCCGGGCACCGCCTCTGGGCCGTATGGCAGCCGCACACCTATTCGCGCACCCGGGCACTCTTCCAAGAGTTTGCCCGCGCCTTCAAAGATGCCGATGAAGTGATCGTCACTGAAATCTATCCGTCGCGGGAACCCAAGCAAGATTTCTCGTCTGCGGAAGTGGTGGGCGCCATGCCGCATGCAGCCGTTCATTTCATCGCTTCACTGGAAGCAGCAACCGAGTACCTGCTCAAACATTTGCAACCCAACGATGTATTGCTTGTCCTGTCTGCTGGGGATGCCGATCAGATCAGTGCCGCTGTGCTGGCTGGTCTTGAACGTGAGGTGTCGCATGGACGATAAAAAGAAACATGTCTATCAATCTGAGACCGTAGGTCTGCCTCCGCTGAAAATGGTTTTGGTTCACGCCGACAATGATCGGCAGAACGAAGCGGCCCAGATCATCCTGGAATCGCCTGAGGCCAGGGAGAAACGCGAAAGGCAGAGAGCCATTGTGAAATTGATCAAGCATCTGAGCGATGAATAGATGATGAAATCTTCCACGCTGCCCATGGATGTTCTCCTGGCCAAATTCGGCGATACGGTGAAAGAGAATATTTCCCTTGCACCCTATACGTCCGCGCGCATTGGCGGCCCCACCGATTACCTGGTCACCGCCCACTCATCGGGTGAGTTGGCGGAGATCATGCAGATCCTCTGGCAGGCGCAGCTGCCCTATTTCATCCTCGGCGGCGGATCGAATGTCTTGGTCAGCGACCAAGGCGTGCGCGGCGTAACGGTATTGAATCGAGCGAAGGCCGTCCGCTTTGAAAGCGGAGACGATCCAAAGGTCTGGGTTGAATCGGGAGTCGTGTTCAGCAACCTCGCCAACCGCTGCGCCGCCCGAGGTCTATCGGGGCTCGAATGGGCGGCGACCGTTCCGGGAACCATAGGCGGTGCCGTCTATGGCAACGCCGGCGCGTTCGCAGGGGATATGGCCGGCAGTTTGATCTGGGCGGAGGTGTTAACCGAATCGAGCCGCGAACATTGGCCCGTCGAGAGAATGGAATATAGCTACCGTGCCAGTGTGTTGAAACGCGCTCCAGGCAAAGCGGTCGTGCTGGCCGCCCAGTTGAGTTTAAAAAACGCGACAAAAGAGGAAGTGTCTGTTAAAATCGGTCAGTTCAGCGAACGGCGCAAGTCCACACAACCGCCGGGCGCAAGCCTGGGTTCGATGTTCAAGAATCCGGAGGGCGATTATGCGGGACGATTGATCGAAGCCGCGGGATTGAAAGGAACCCGCATCGGCAACGCTGAGATCAGCACAGTGCATGGAAACTTTTTTGTCAATCACGGCAGGACAAAGGCCGCTGATATCCGCGCCTTGATTGAACTGGCGCAACGAACCGTCCAAGGAAAATTTGGCGTCATGCTGGACCTGGAAATTGAATTGGTCGGTGAATGGTGAATCGCAGCAGATGATGAACAAGAAGAAGCTCCACGTTGCATTGATCTTTGGCGGACGCTCGGGCGAACACGAGGTCTCGCTGATGTCCGCGCGTTCGGTGCTGTCGGTGCTCGATCCATCCAAGTATGAAGTGACCCAGGTCGGAATTACACACGACGGCCAATGGCTGACCGGTGACGATGTGATTGGAAAGTTGGAAAGCGGAAAAGCAAATGATCTCGACCGCGTGCTCCTTCCTTGTGAGCCATCGCGTTCATCCATCTTTGCGTTACGAAACACCAAGCTCGGCGACAAATTGGAAACACTGACGGCTATCGATGTTTTCTTCCCGCTGTTGCACGGAACGTTTGGAGAAGATGGAACCATACAAGGCGCCATGGAAATGGCGGACGTTGCTTACGTGGGCGCAGGCGTGACGGGTTCAGCGGTTGGGATGGATAAAGGTGTATTCAAAGAAGTGATGCGCGCCATCGGAGTGCCGATCGTTCAATCCATGGTCACAATGCGCTCCGAAATCGAAAAGGACATGAACGCTGTCATACAGAGAGCGGAGAAAGTCAGCGCCTACCCGCTATTCACCAAGCCTGCCAATCTAGGTTCTTCTGTTGGCATTACCAAATGCCATACCCGTTCCGATCTGCAGGAAGGCTTGATGGAGGCTTCCCTTTACGATCGGCGCGTGCTGGTGGAACAGGGCGTGGCCAACGCGCGCGAGATTGAGGTCAGCGTGCTGGGCAACGACGACCCGCGTGCATCGGTGCCCGGCGAAGTTCTGCCCAGCCGTGAATTCTATTCCTATGAATCAAAATATGTGGACGGCACCTCCGGCTTGGTCATCCCGGCTCCCCTGCCCGGCGAGACCACCGCGCGCATCCAAGACCTCGCGCTGCGGGCTTATAGAGCCATCGATGCGGCCGGCATGGCACGCGTGGACTTTCTGATCGATAAGGATTCGGGAGAAGTCTACCTCAACGAACTCAACACGATTCCCGGCTTCACCAAGATCAGCATGTATCCGAAGTTGTGGGAAGCCAGCGGCATGAGCTATGCCGAGCTGGTGGATCGGTTGATCGAGCTGGCACTGCAACGCAAAGCCGAGCGCGACCGCACATCACATACCTATCGGAGTCAATCATGAGCGAAAAACGTCTGCCGTCCCGTGCCGAGGCGGTGCGATTGCGCCGCCGGCAGGAGATGCAAAAGCGCGCCTCGAAGGCGTCGCAACATAGCGCGCGTCCATTGCCAGCCATCACCTCGCGCGAGAACTTTGGATATACCGCGCTGCCACCGGGCAATCCGTCCAAGACGCGGCGCCGTTATCAGGCCGCCTTCTCCCTGCCGGGCGCTCAGATTCATTTGCCGGCCATCACCGTGCCGCGCTTCGAAGTGGGCTGGCGACTGCTGTCATTCTTGCTGGTGCTCTCCCTGGGCACGGCACTATATCTTTCCTGGACCTTGCCGATGTTCCAGGTAAGCAGTGCACAGATCACGGGCAATCAGCGGATCAGCGCGGCGGAGATCAATTCCGTCCTGGATCTCGCCGGACGGCCCATTTTTACACTCCTTCCCAGCGATCTGGAAAAACGCCTGCGACTCAATTACCCCGAATTGACTTCTGCCAAGGTGACCTTATCTCTGCCCAATGAGGTTTTCGTGAGCGTTGCCGAACGGCAGCCGGTCATCCTCTGGCAGCAGAATGGCGCCTACACCTGGGTGGATGAAAACGGCGTGGCGTTCCGCCCGCGCGGCCCGCAGGGTGCCGACCAACTCATCCATGTGAATGCCCTGGCTTCGCCGCCTCACGGACAGCCGCCTGCGGATGATGCGCTATCACCCGCTCCCTACGTCGCGGCCGATCTGGTCCAAGCCATTCAGATTCTTGCGCCCAGCGTTCCCAGCAGTTCCACCCTCACCTATGATCCGCATTATGGATTGGGCTGGGCCGATAGCCGGGGCTGGCAGGCTTTCTTTGGGAGTGACCCGAAGAATATGAGCATGCGATTGCAGGTTTATCAATCGTTGGTCAACTCGCTGCTCCAGCGCGGTATCTATCCGGTATTCATCAGCGTTCAATACCCGAACGCGCCATACTATCGTTTGAGTCAGTGATATGGAAGAGATTGTTGTAGGCATCGACGTTGGCACGACCAAGATCTGCACCCTGGTTGGACGGGTCGAGGATGACCAGACCGTTCGCATCCTCGGCGTTGGGATCGAGCCGTCCGACGGAATCCGCAAAGGTGTGATCGTGGATCTGGCCGCGGCAACCCAGGCGATTACGCGGTCCGTGGAACGCGCCGAACAAACCTCTGGGTTGGAGATCGAATCGGCGCTGGTCAGTCTGGCGGGCGCGCATGTTTCGTCGGTCAACAGCCGAGGCGCCATCGCCATCCCGGGCGGAGTGATTGATGGATCGGACGTCGCCCGGGTCTTGGATCAGGCGCGGGCCATCGCGATCCCGCATGACCGCGAGATCATTCACGTGATTCAACGCGGCTTCAATGTGGACGGACAGGATGGCATTCACACCCCGATTGGAATGCACGGCTATCGGCTCGAGGTCGAAGCTCATATCATCACGGCCGCCGCCGCGACGGTGGACAATTTGCGGCAATGCATCGGTTCGGCTGGGGTGGTCATACAAAACTTCGTGCTGAATCCGCTGGCTTCCGCCGAAGTGGTACTGACCGAACAGGAACGACAGATGGGCGTGGCAGTCTGCGACATCGGCGGCGGAACAACGGACCTGGCCATTTATGTGGATGGCAACGTCTGGCACACGATGGTGCTGGCCGTGGGAGGCAATCATCTCACGCAGGACATCGCGCACGGGTTGCGTCTGCCGTTTGCCCAGGCCGAGGAAGTCAAAAAACAACAAGGACACGCCGTCCGATCCGAAATCGGTGCGGAGGAATATTTCAGCATCCGTCCCTTCGGTGAGGATCATTTGGTGCGCATCAATCGCCAGGACCTGGCTCACATCATCGAGGAGCGTACGGCGGAGATGTTCTCATTGATCATGCAGGAGATCAAACGCTCCGGCTACGATGGCTTGTTGCCGGCCGGAATGGTCTTGACCGGAGGCACCAGCGCGCTGCCGGGTATCGAGCGCGTGGCCAGTGAAGTGCTGAATATGCATGTCCGCACAGCACAACCGGAGAATCTTAAGGGCCTGGTCGATCGTTTGAACTCCCCGGCCTACGCGACCAGTGTCGGATTATTGCACTGGGCATTGACCATGCAGGAACATGAACTGGGCCCGGGCCGACAAGGCAGACATCGCCGTTCCAAAGGAGAGAAAAATGTGAATCTTGATAAGGCTAAAGATTGGATAAAAAGACTGCTACCTTAATAGGTGAGGAAGGTGGGCATTTTTGCCCTCCTCAAATCCGGAACGTGATGCTAGAATCACATCGCGTTCTTCATGCAAAAATCTTGATTAACGATAGATACTGAATCATGGAGGAACATATGGACCCGACCAAAAAACATCAACCCGTTGAGACCTTCGCGCGCATCAAAGTGATCGGCGTGGGCGGCGGCGGACAGAACGCGGTCAATCGCATGATCGAAGAGGGTATTGAAGGCGTTGAATTCATCGCCGCCAATACCGACGCGCAGGCCTTGACCCTCTCCAAGGCGCCGCTCCGCGTTCGCCTCGGCGACAAGCTCACGCGCGGACTCGGCGCAGGCGGCGATCCTGAGATCGGACGCAAAGCGGCCGAAGAATCTGCCGACGAACTTTATAGCGTGCTCAAGGGCGCGGACATGGTCTTTGTCACGGCCGGCATGGGCGGTGGAACCGGAACCGGCGCGGCGCCCGTGGTCTCACAGGTCGCGAAAGAGTGCGGTGCGCTGACGATCGGCGTTGTGACCCGCCCGTTTACGTTCGAAGGCGGACGGCGCTCCCAGGCCGCTGAAACCGGCATTGTAAAAATGAAGGAACATGCGCACACGCTGATCTCCATTCCCAATGATCGCCTGCTCCAGATCGCGGATAAGAAATCGAGCCTGCAGGATGCCTTCCGTATGGCAGATGAGGTGCTGCATCAGGGCATCCAAGGCATCTCCGAATTGATCACTATCCCTGGTTTGATCAACCTCGATTTCGCCGACGTGCGCACGATCATGTCGGAAGGCGGCGCGGCTCTCATGGCGGTTGGCCACGGATCGGGCGAGGATCGCGCCAAGACCGCGGCGGAGCAAGCCATATCGAGCCAGCTGCTCGACATCACGATTGACGGCGCGCGCGGCGTGCTCTTCAATGTCACCGGCGGTCCAAACATGACCCTGTTCGAGGTCAATCAGGCCGCGGCCATCATTCGCGAGACCGCGCACCCGGATGTCAATCTGATCTTCGGCGCGGTCATCGATCCCGATATGGGCGATGAGATTCGCGTCACGGTCATTGCGACTGGCTTCGAGCGGAGCGGTGTCCCGCGACGCGCCCTGGAACGCCTCACTCCGCGGACCGAAAAGCCGGCCAGCCTGCCGACGCATTTTATACGTCCCAGCGAGTCGGTCAGCGTGGGCGCAGAGCTCAAGCCACCCTTGGACTCCAGACCCGCGTCTTCCTCCTCCCCCTCCATCAACAGCGACGATTTGGATATTCCCACCTTCCTGCGCAATCGGCGATAGAAGAAACTCGGTCGGGTTTCTAAAGTTGAGTAGAGACACAGCGACGCTGTGTCTCTACTTATGTTAAAATACAGAAGATGAAAACAAACTCGCCATTTTCACCAGACCATCCGTCGTATCAATTGCACCGCAGGCAAATGTGGACCCAGATCCTGCTCCCGCTCCTGCTGGGCATGATCCTGTTCATCGCCGTGATTGTCCTCGCCAGCATTGCTGCTTTTCGGGAGAATGGCGATGTGGCGCGTTGGGCGGCCGTCTCAACCATCTGGCTGATACTGCCCTTGTTACCGATCGGACTAATCGTCCTCGCGATTTTATGCGCGCTGATTTATTTGCTTGGGCAGCTCATCGGTGTCATTCCGCCATATTCGTATCAGGCGCAGAGATTCGTCTACCGGATCGCAGGGCACATCCGGCGCGGCACCGAAATGATTCTCAGGCCGGTGTTGTTCATGGACGCCGTCCGGTCGCAAATTCAAAAGACCCTTAAACGACAATAAGAAAGGACGTATCTATGAATAAAGCGCGAACTTTATTCTTCGGCACATTGATCGGCGCGGCAACTGGTTTGGTGGCAGCCATGCTGCTTAATCGTCGGGCAGAAAAGACGCAGCGCACGGCTGCCCTCACCACTGGCGAGGGGTTAAAACTGGGCGTGCTGATCCTCGGATTATTGCGCGCGATCGGATCACTGGCAGACGATAAGTAAGGGACACGGTGGTGTCCCTCTGATTTCTTTCGAGTCGCACGTTGAGCATTCCTGCGCCGTGCATGAATTATCCCCTGTATTCCTACCCATCCAACACAATTGCAGATCTGATTCGTGACGTAATTCTGCTGCGCCGACGCGCTTTCCGGGAGGATGCACGTGCCTGCGTGTCCCGGCTGAATCCGCCCCTACGCCTGATTTGCAAGGAGAATATTCCAACCGGCGGCGGATACGTAATCACCATCAATCATTATTTTCGCCCCGGTTTTGCCGCCCAGTGGATGGCGATCGCCATTTCATCGGTGGTGTCGGCCGATATTCATTGGATCATGACGGGCGAGTTGACGTATCCCGGCAAGTGGTATGCGCCCGTTGGAATGGCGGCCTCGCGTCTTCTTTTGAGGCGCGGCGCGCGCATGTATGGGTTCACGACCATGCCGCCTATGCCGCCACGCCCGTCCGACGTGGGAGCGCGTGCCGCCTCGGTGCGCGCCGTGATGAATTATGTAAAGCAGACCCAAGAACCGGTCATCGGCTTTGCACCGGAAGGGGGCGATCAAATCGGCGGACGATTAACCATGCCCGCCTCGGGCGCCGGAAGATTCGCTTTGCTGCTCGCCGCTCAAGGTTTGAGATTCGAGCCGGTCGGCATCTTCGAATCCGGTGGAGAGCTTTGTCTGCATTTTGGCAAAGCCTATGATTTATCCGGCGGGCCGCATGGCTCATCCGATAAAAAAGATAGGCGGGCCGCGCGTGCCATGATGGAACGCCTCGCGCCTTTGCTTCCGTCACAGCTGAGAGGAGAATTCGCATGAAGAAGCCGGTTTCATTCCTGCAAATGCTGGTGGTAAATACCTATTGGGTGGGATTGTCATTCATGTGGAACGGATTGCATGGAATCATCCTGCCGGCGGTCATCGCCAATATCGTGCCGGGCGACGAAAAGAACACGTATCTTGGTGTGCTCACCTCGATTGGGCTGGTGATCGCTGTGATCATCCAGCCGCTCTCCGGTGCGTTGAGCGATAGTTGGGCTTCGCGTTGGGGAAGGCGGCGTCCGTGGATCACGCTCGGGACATTATTTGATTTTCTGTTCCTCGCCATCATCGGCTGGGCTGGCGGATTGACGTGGATCTTCATCGGCTATCTTGGATTGCAGCTCAGTTCGAACATCGCGCATGGACCAACCCAGGGCTTGCTGCCCGATGTCGTTCCGCAGGAACAATTGGCTCAGGCCAGCGGTTTGAAGATCTTCATTGACATGGGCAGTGCCGCCGCGGCCGTGATCATCACGGGCATTTTGCTCGGCTCGAAAGCCGAATACGCCCGACTGGTCATGGCTCTGATCATCGGAATCCTGTTCGTCAGCGCGGCCGTCACCATCTTTGGAACTCCGGAGCAGCCCTCCCAGCGCGCCGACCGTGCCGCTCGATCGAAGGAAATGTTCACATCATTTCGCATCGATTTCCGCGCCAACACGGCGTACTGGTGGCTCATTGCTCAACGCTTTGTATTTCTTCTGGGAGTTTACGGGATTCAAGCCTTCGCACAGAATTATCTGCGCGACGTGCTCAATGTTGCGGATCCGCCCCGCGACACCGGCATTTTGCTGGGCATCGTAACCATCACGTTGATCGTCTTTGCCGCAGCGGGCGGATGGCTGATCCAGCGCTGGGGCATGCGGCGCGTATTGGTCACGGCGAGCATGGTCGCGGCCTTGGGATCAATTCTCTTGTGGTTCGGACGCACACAAGGCACCATTCTGATCTTTGGCAGCATCCTCGGCGCAGGTGCCGGTCTCTTCCTGACCGCGAACTGGACTCTCGCCAACAAGCTGGCTCCACCGGATGAGGCAGGCAAATACCTTGGCCTGACGAACTTGGCAACGGCCGGCGCGGGCGTGGTGGCACGGGCGGCGGGTGCCTTGTGGGACCTATTCAACAACGCCGCTCCCGGTTCATGGAATGGATATATGATCTTATTTTTTTCAGCCGGTGTTTTTGCGCTGATCAGTATCGCCTTGATCGGAATGATCGAACCGTCATCAAAAAGGGTGTCTGTCGCTTCTTGAAGAAGGTGCAACCTTTCCGATCAAAATGCGTAAAGTAAGGTAGAAAGCCGTCAGGAGAAAAGTGGATCAAGAAATGACCTGGGTGGTTCAGGCCCAACATGGCAGTGATGAAGCATTCACCAAACTGGTCGAAGCGTATCAAACACATGTATACAACTTGTGCTATCGCATGCTAGGTGAGGCGGAGTCAGCGGAGGACGCGGCGCAGGAAACGTTTCTGCGAGCCTATCAGCATCTGCATCGCTACGACCAAAAACGTCCCTTCGCAACCTGGATTTTGTCCATTGCCGCACATTATTGCATTGATCGGCTGCGCCGTCGGAAATTCTCCATGGTATCCATGGATGCGGAGGCAGATGAGAACAGTTTGGAGTTGCCCGACGCCGATGCACCCAATCCCGAATCGGAAATGATCCACAGCGAACAGCGCGAACGCTTACAAGGTTTATTGAAACGACTGGATGGAACGGATCGGGCGGCCATGGTCATGCGCTATTGGCATGATTGTTCCGAAGCCGAAATTGCCGAGGCTTTGAATTTGACGGTCAGCGCGGTCAAATCCCGGCTTCACCGGGCGCGTCGTGAACTGGGTGGACTCTGGCAGGCAGATCACCCACAACCCAAACCCGAAAGGAGACCTCATGAATCACCGGCCTTTTGAAGATTGGCTCTTGGAAGATCAAGCCCTTACTGGTGAGCAAGAGCGCGAACTGCAGGCCCATTTACGAGTTTGTACAGCCTGCGCGGCCATCGCCGAATCGAATTTGGCGCTGCATTCCACACGCATGGTCTCACCGGCCAAGGGTTTTGTATCCCGCTTCGAGACACGTCTGCTGGAGCATCGCAAAGCCGCGCGGGTGCGTGAAATCATCGGAACGGTGATTTTTGTCCTGGCAGGGCTGGCATTGCTTTCTTGGCTGGCCAGCCCGTTTATCCAGGAGATAATGCGTTCACCGGCTGATTGGATCACCAATGTGGTCGGGGCCCTCCTTTTTATCCTTACCTCCATTCGGGCATTGAACGAAGTGGGCCGCGTCTTTCTGCGCCTTCTGCCGGATTTCATTTCACCTCTTGGATGGCTGGTGATTTTATTCTTATTGAGCGGACTCGGAATCGTAGAAGTTCTTTCCATCTGGCGATTTACCCGAACCCCGCAAGGAGTATAACGATGAAAAAATTATTGTATGCATTGCCTCTATTGATCCTGTTGCTGTGGCCCGTTGCCCCCGCTTACGCGTTCACAGGAAACCTGGATGGCCGTGTCGTTTTTGGGCAAAGCTTTACTTTAAGGAGTGGTGAAACCCTGGACGGCGATCTGGTTGTTTTCGGAGGCGAAGCCACCATCGAAGAAAATGCCACCGTGAAAGGCAATGTGGTCATCATCGGCGGAAGCTTGGTGATGGACGGTTCCGCCACAGGGGATGCCGTGGTCATCGGCGGTTTGATGACGATGGGCGCTAAATCATTGGTGGCAGGTGATGTCACGACGATTGGGGGTTCGCTGCAGCGCGCCGCAGGCGGTCAGGTGGGCGGTCAAATCGTGACCAACATCCCAGCGCCGAACATTCAAACTCCGGCCGCGCCCACCGTGCCTGCCCCCCAACCTTATATCAATGTGGGGCTCAATCCGATCCTGCGTGCCTTTGGCGTCCTGGGGACTGCGATTATCTTTGCGGCCTTGGCCATGCTGCTTGCGATCTTTTTGCATCCGCAACTGGATCGCGTGGCGCAAGCCATCGTGGCCGAGCCGGTCATTGCGGGCGGCATCGGTTTGCTGACCACATTGGTTTCACCGATAGCTTTGCTGATCCTGGCCCTGATCATGGTCATCACCCTGATCTTAATCCCGGTGGCGGTCCTGGCTGTCTTCGCCTGGGCAATCTTAATCGTGTTGGCATGGCTGTTGGGCCTCATCGCCCTCGGCCTGGAAGTGGGCGAACGATTTACCAACGCAATCCATCAGAACTGGGCGCCGGTGCTTTCAGCAGGTTTCGGAACGTTCCTATTAATGCTCGTGGTGGGCGCGTTCGGGCTGATCCCATGCATCGGCTGGATCCCCGAATTTCTGGCTGGGATGGTCGGGATCGGCGCGGTGGTAATGACGACCTTTGGCTCGCGGCCGATGCGGCGTCCCGGCCTGATCGCCTCTTCGCCGGACTCGGCAGCCGCTGCCAACCCACCCCCTCCGCCGGCCTCCTGAAATTCTGTACAAGAAATCCGCCTCGACCCTGAATCGAGGCGGGTTTGTTTTCAAGGCTCACTTTCGCAAAATCAATTTGTATAACCTGACGTTGTTGTAATCAGAGTCAAAATAATGGTTGGGCGGCGAATAGATCACCTGCGGAACCACCGCCACCCCCTCGTGATCGGCGATGAATTCAATGACGCCGCCAATGAGATTCGCCTTGATCATCAGATAGACGTTGTCGTTCTGGTAGAATCCGGCCGGCAAAGACGGAACGTCAAATTCATGAAGCACAGTGTAATAGGATGGTGAGAAGGTGAGCCAACCCAGCTCGATATACTGCGGACTGGGCAAATCCAAAAACATCGGATTGGACCATACCAGCGGAATGCCCATCGCAGGCGAAACGATCAGCGCATCGGCCTGGATCTTTCCCTGGGCCTGCAGGGCTCGTAAATCAGATAACACGTTTTGATAGGCAGTCTGGCGCTGCACGTTCAATCGTGTGGTCATCACGGCGTAATACAGGGCCAACAAGCCTGCCGCGCCCAACAAGGCGGGCACGACCGCGCGGAGGAGGCTTCCGGTTCTCAGAGAAGGTCGCGATGGATCTGCACCCAACCGGGCCCATAACAAAACGGACCAGCCAAAGATCGTCATGACCGCAAGAAACGAATCCCAAACACGCAGCGGAACCTTCTCCGTCCAAATCAGGTAAAAGATCAACACCAGAAATGTCAGGAAGAGAACCAGCAAGGGCCAGGCCGCCTTCCTAAGGGAAGGGCATATCGCCAAAGCAATGAGCTCTGCCGCGATCATCAGGAAATACGGAAAAGAATCGATCCCGTTAAAAAAAGGCTTGGGATAAAAATAGGATAGGACGGCGCTGAAAATGTTTTTCTCAGTCCCGGGTATATGAGCAACAAGATACTGCAGACGAGAACCGGCAAACAGTTGTTCATCGGGGAAAAACCAGCTCATGAACAAGTTGTAATCGTTGAAATTCCAGCCCACATCGTTATATGCATTTTTTACGTTCGACGGGTGAACCCGCGGAGTATCTTGAAGCTGTGACCTGATGTCGTTATAAGCGTAGAAGGAGTTCCACTCGGGAGAAGAGCTTACATAAAAAATATTGAATACATAGAATATGGCGACCACAAGGATTGCCGCCAGAGAGCTGAGGATCAAATTCTTAAGACAAAAGAAGCGCTGGATCATGATCAGGACGGGGAAGACCAAAAGCAAGGCGAGCAGAAACGATTCGACGCGGAGTAAGCTGCCCGCCACAATCAATAACCCGCCAAGGACAAGCATCCGCCTTGGAAGCCGAGAGCCAGTGTAGGCCGCGGCAAGAATTGCAACAAAACCGGAAACCACGGAGAAGGTCGCCGTGGTGGTAAAAGTTATGTTGAGCAAGAACAGGCTATCCGATAAAAGGACGACCCCCATCCCCAGGAGTTTGGAAGCAGATTTCAGCGGCAGAGAAACCACGACATAAAGCAGACACCAAGCGGAGAGGAAATGGATCCCGAAAAACAATAGAATTTCCCAGTTCAAATGGGTGGGCAGACGATATAACAGGTTAAGCAGAATGCCAAGGATCACATTGCTAAAAACCATGAACGGCACCGGCTGGCCGCCCAGGTAGCCGGAAACCATCTGGATCATGGTAATATCGTCGTCCACCTGATATCCCGGACGGAATACAGATAAATATAGAGCAATAAACACAACCGCCGAGACCAGGCTCGCCAGCCAGGGAGTCGATAAAGCAGCCAGCACACCTCTTGCGAGCGGCGAGCGTTGGTTCTCTTTATTTTCTTGGGAGGACATCTTCGGCTGTCTTTTTCGTCTTCAAAATACTGAAGATGGAATAGTGAAACAGAAGGAGGAGGGCAAGAAAGATCAACTCAAATGCGAAAGGAACGGGACCCATTCCCATGAACAAGAATGACACAGTGCCCATACCAAGGATCACCAGGCGGATATGATTCATGGACAGAAACAGACCAAGCAACGGTAGAATGGACAGGCAAAGCAGGCAGTATGCGTAAACAAGGATCGGATGCCATAAAATCATCGTGTGGTGAAACTGCACAGGCAGAGAGGCAAATTCCGCGGTGGTAAGAATCATGATGGATGTGGAAATGATGGCAATCATTTTCAGAGTTTTCATTTCTTCCTCCAGCGCAGATGATTCAAAATCTCTTGGTGTGCAAATGCGTAATGGCAATGGCCAGGGCATCGGCGGCATCATCGGGCCTGGGAAGGTCGGATAACGACAGCAACACCCGCACCATTTCCTGGACTTGTCGCTTCTGCGCGCTTCCGTAGCCAGCCACGGCCTGCTTGACCTCATTGGGCGTGTACTCTGCCACATCGAGTCCGGCCTCGGCCACAGAAAGCATCACCACGCCGCGCGCCTGCCCCACCGCGATGGCCGTCGAGACGTTGCGCTGAAAGAACAATTTTTCCACCGCGCACGTATCCGGCCGATGGGTGGAGATCAATCTATTTAGATCGCGATATAACGTGAGCAATCTTGCTTGCGCGGGCGTATGTGCCGGAGTTAGGATCACACCAAAGGCAACCGCCTCCAGACTTCCGTCCGGCGTCAGGCGAACCAGTCCATAGCCGGTCGTGGCTGTCCCCGGATCAATTCCCAGAGCAAGGGTCATTCAACAAAAGGGCAGGCGCGACCCAACGCCGCGCCTGCCTCCAAATCATTACGCGGCTTCGATGGCCGCCAATGCTTCTTCGGTGAGCTTGACGTTATGAAACACCTCCTGTACGTCATCGAGCTCTTCAATCGCCTCGACGGCCCTCATGACCTGGAGCGTTGCATCCACATCCAATTCCAGTTCCTGTTTGGCGATCATGCGCAGGCCCGCTTCATCGGCCGTGACATGCGCCTGATGAAGCGCATTGGCAATCGTCTTGAACCCATCGACCGGGCCCAGGATTTCAATGGATTCACCCGCGTCAACCACATCGTCCGCACCGGCCACCACACCCAGGTCAAACGCTTTTTCATAAGACAATTGGTTCGAGGGAAAAGAAAAATAGGCTTTACGATCAAACTGCCAACCCACCGCGCCGGCCTCCGCCATGTTGCCGCCGATGCGCCCGAACATGTGGCGCAGGTCCGCAACGGTACGGTTCCGATTATCGGTGACGCACGAAACCAGGATGGCTGAACCGTGAGGTCCATATCCTTCGAGCATGATCTCTTCAAACGTGGCGGCGTCCTTATCTTCACCCGTGCCGCGTCGGATGGCGCGCTCGATGTTATCCTTCGGCATATTTTCGGCGCGGGCCTTGTCCACTGCCAGGCGCAGTCGAAAATTGGATTCGGGGTCACCGCCGCCTTCGCGCGCCGCCATCACAATTTCCCGGGTCAGGCGGGTAAAGACCGCGCCGCGCTTGGCGTCCGCCGCGCCCTTTTTGCGTTTGATGGTTGACCATTTGGAATGACCGGACATACGTTCTCCTTACGAAACCGCGATTGTGTGATTTTGCGCTTGAGCGCCGAAATTATACCATCAGATAAAAAAGCCAACCGCCAATGCCCCCGGCCCGGCATGGACCACAATGGCCGGCGGCAATTCATAGATGGGGATTTCCCCACCCCCGATCTCGGACTGCAGGCGCGCCGCGAGTTCGCGACCTTCATCGAAAGCACCGGCTTGCATCACGCATAAATGCGCCTGATCCGTTTTCGGACATTGCTCTTTGACAATCTCAACAAGACGCGCAAGGGCCCGCTTCTTTGTCCGCTGCTGCTCGAACGGTTCGACCTGTCCATCACGAATGGTCAGGATCGGCTTGACCTGCAACAGTTCACCGACCAGCGCCCGGGCGCCGCCGATGCGTCCGCCTTTCTGAAGATATTCAAGGGTATTCACCAAAAAATAGATCCGCCCGCGCGGGATCATCTCGTTGAGGCGGCGGACCACTTCATCCGCCCCGGCGCCGGCCTTGGCCCATCGATCCGCCATCAAGACCAGGGAGCCGAGATTGCCGGCGATCGTCAAGGTGTCCACGACGCGAATGTCCACTTGCGGAAAATCCTGCGCGGCGATTTCTGCCGAGCGGAATGTTCCGCTGGCCTTGGACGTCGGCGCCACCACCACCAGGCTTTCGCCTTTTTCCTGCGCGAATCGAAAGATGGGGTGGTAAAGCGGCGGCTCCGGCGCGGCGGTTTTTGGCAACGCCGAGGAACTCCCGAGTTTTCTAAGGAATGTGGGCGTGTCCAGTTCAGAATCGTCATGAAATGATTCATCGCCAAAGATGATGTCTTGTGGAATCAGCGGGATACCGCGTGAGGCCAGCCATTCGCGCGGCAGACTGCAGGTGGTATCCGCAACAATGATGGTCATAACCTTCTCCCAATTCATTGTACGGTAAGAACCGTCATGCTGGCTATATGTTCTTTATCCCATCTTTGTACAGGCCGCATCGGCACAAAGCAAATGGCAAGCCAATGAGTTCACTGACTTGCCATGCCTGAGGCGATCGACCCGGACGATATTCAGGAAGTGTCAACGATTGATCAATAAGAGTATGCCTGCCAGCAGGGCACAGATCGCCGTAATCAGGGGCAGGAAGGAAAAGTGCACACCGATGCCTTCCAGGCCGAACAAAATCAGGAAAGCTGCCAACAGGATCATCGCAAGGTTCTTGTTCAGTTTCATTTTGTCTCCTTATCTCTAAAGTATCTTCCTATGTCACTTTATGAATTATAACGGATGACCGGATGAACTGTTATCGCCGGAGATAATTTCCTGCGCCAGCTTCTGCAATGCCTCCGCCCCTTCGATCTTGGCCGCCCGCCAGTATTGGTCAAGCAGGTCAAGCGGGCTCAGACTGCTGATGGTTTGATCTGCAGGCAGGCGAATGCGCGCCTCCACCTGCGGGCGCTTGACCAGATGGAATTCAAACGCAGCTTCCGCATATTTCCGTAATGCCGATTCATCAACCAGCGAATCATATTCGCGCGGATATTCAACGGTGAGTCGGATGATCGCGCCTTCGATCTCCTTTTGCCTTGGCAATGCGTCTTTGAGATTCTCCATCACATTCTCGCCGGATGTGAGAACGATTCGCCGATCCACGAATCGACGCGCGCCTGCGAGCTTTCTCCAATCCACGCTGGTTTTGCCGCGCCCCACATCGGCGATGATGAAGTAGCGGTCATCCGCAGCTTCTCCAAAGTCGACGCGTTCGATCGAGCCCGGATAAATCACCGGCGGCTGCCCACCTTCGTTCAAATCCTGCGGCTTGTGGATATGTCCGAGCGCCACATAATCAAAACGCGGATTCTTGACGAGCGAGCCGGGCAAAACCAAATCGCTCCCCAGCATCACCATCCGCTCCGAGCCAAACTTTGCACCCTGGACGGAAGCATGGGCGGTAAGAATCAGCGGAAGATTCGAATCAGCCTCCTCGAGCCAGTTCCCAATCAAGTCCGAGATTCGAGATTCTATATCGGCGAAGACTTCCGAAGTATCGGTGGTGCTCCTATCCAGCGATGCCATCAGGCCGGACCGCGAAATCCACGGCAAGGCGATGACCTGCACCGGCAAACCCCATAAATCCTGCGGCTTCAGTAATTCAGGTCGCTGCAACACGCGGACATACGGCACCTGCAGGGTGTCGAATTCCTGAATGGCGTGCGCGCGTCCAACGGCCGGCGAAACGTCATGATTGCCAACGAGGAGCAGGGTCGGGATCTTGGCCTGAGACAGGCGAATGATCCTTCGTCCCCACTCACGCTGAAAGGTCGGCGCGGGCGAACGATCCTTGTAGGCGTCACCCGCAAAGATGACCATGTCGACTGCTTCATCGATGGCCGCGGCCACGATCGTGTCCAGGGATTTGAGAAAGTCGAGCACGCGCAAGGGCAGACCCGTCTCGGGATCATGGCGGCCGTAATTGGCCATGTCGATGTGGGCGTCAGCGAAGTGCAAGATACGCATTATTGGACTCCCAGGGATTGTAATCCTTGAAGCGCGGGCGGATAATCCGGATGAATCTTCAAGGCCGCATAGTAATCATTAAGCGCGGCCTGTGTGTCTCCGCTGGCGGCCTCCGCCATGCCGCGCCAGTAGAGACTCTCCTCCAACGTCGGCTGGGCGATCGTTTTGTTGAGAGTCGTGTTGGCGAGATTAATGACATCCTGATATCGGCCCGCATAATAGTAGGCGAAATACGGCCCCGTTTCATACCACATCACACGAAATGGGCTGCTGCTGTAATCGAAAGGCAAACTATTGTAAAGTTGAAAGGCCTGATCGTACGCAAAGGCGGCGTCGACGTATTCCTTCAAAGCCACGTGACTCGTTCCGACGTCGAACCAGGCAAAGAACTGATCGATGCCGGTCAAAGCCTGGGCGTCCGCAGTCGCCAGGGCCAGCGCGTGATGCGCGGCCCAGTCCTCGTCCGCGTAGGAGCCGAGCAGGGTCATGACATCCGATTCGCGATCCGACGGGTAGACCACCACGAAAACATAATTGAAACTCCGCCACTCCTTCATGAACTCGTCATACGACACATGGTAGTTCGGGCCGCCGCCCAGGACGGTCTTATACGTATCTTGAATGAGGAGGGTCTGGGAGTTGTCGTCATAGCCGGTAATGTACTGATAATGACCCATCCAGCTGAGCTGGCCGGTCAGATCGTATTGCTGCTCGCCCTTTTCTGCGACGACCGGAAAGCCGCCCGCGACCAGGCGCTTGATCAAATCGATGTCACCGCCATAGCGCAATACGGAACTCATCCCCGGCACGTTCTCCGTGATGTAGTCCTGCAACTCAAACGGCATGACGTTCTTATCCGGACTGGCAGACGGATCGCCGGCCTTATTGAGGTTGCCAGGCATCAAAGCCTTGCCGATCACGTCACGGTTGCCGTTCCAACCCCAAAATGTCAGCGCCATGGAAAAGTTGGTCGGCCCGCAATAATTGTATCGGCCGGTTTGATCCTCATATTTGACGCCGCTCAAGGAAACCGTGGCGGGTACAGGTGCCGAGGTGGCTGTGGGCATGGCAGTCGGGTCACTGGATGCGGCCGCGCTCGGAGCTGGAGTAGGCGTGATGGATTGAGCCTGCGCCGTCGAATAGGCTTGCATCGTGGCCTGGACCATCGCATCGATCGCGACCTGCTGCGAAACTTGCGGAATAAAGACAGCCTGGCTGGGAGGTTGAAAAAAATAAATGATTCTCGTTTGCAGATCTTCGAGCCGCCACGCCAGGTGCTCATGGATGGGCGGAACGAAATACAGCCCAATGGCAACGAGAACCAACAGTGGAAGCGCCAAAACACCGATAAGACTCTTTCGCATGAGAATCATTCTAACATATCGATATTAACGTGTTCTCAGAGTTATAATCACTTCATGCCAAAGACTCACACACGCTTTGTCTGCCAGGAATGCGGGCGCGTCTCCGCCACCTACATGGGCAAATGCCCACAATGCGGATCGTTCAACAGCATGGTCGAGGAGATCGTCCACGATGAACCGGTCAGCAAAGGCGCGGCTTCCAATTTGCGCGGACTGACCGGACGCTCCCAGCCGCGTCCGATCGGCGAGGTCGGCGGTGATAGCCAAGATCGCATCCCATTGCCCATGGGAGAGTTTGCGCGCGTGTTGGGCGGCGGCATTGTGCCCGGCTCGATTGTGCTCGTGGGCGGCGATCCCGGCGTCGGCAAGTCCACCCTCATGCTTGAAATGGCGATGGAAATGTCGGACAAACAGCGCGTGCTGTATGTTTCCGGCGAGGAATCGGAAAGACAAATCAAGATGCGCGCGACACGGTTGGATCACGAAAAACAACTGCCCCCAAATCTATTATTGGTCACCGAAACGAATCTGGAAGTCATTCTCAGTCACGTCAACGACGTCAAACCCGATCTCTTGATCGTCGACTCGATCCAAACCGTTTATCTATCCGAACTCGATTCATCCGCCGGCTCGGTTTCGCAGGTGCGCGAATGTGCCTCGCAGTTGCGCGAACTCGCCAAGTCCGGCGGCATCTCGGTTTTCATCATCGGTCATGTCACCAAGGACGGCGCGATCGCGGGTCCGCGCGTGCTGGAGCACATCGTGGATACGGTCTTGTATCTCGAAGGCGATCGCTTCCAGGCCTATCGCTTGTTGCGCTCGGTGAAGAATCGTTTCGGCGCGACTTCAGAAGTGGGCGTGTTCGAAATGCGCGAACGCGGCCTGATGGAAGTGACCAATCCGTCCGAGGCGTTTCTAGAAGAGCGAATGGTTAATGCGCCCGGCTCTTCGATTGCCGTCTCGATGGAAGGCACACGTCCGATCCTGGTTGAGATTCAAGGCTTGACCTCGCCCACTCAATTCGGCAATGCGCGTCGCACGCCCAACGGCGTGGACTTCAACCGGCTCCTGCTCATCGCGGCGGTCCTCACCCGACGCGTTGGGCTCAAACTTGCCGAACAAGATGTATTCGTCAATGTTGTTGGCGGGATTCAAATTGATGAACCCGCCGCGGACCTTGCCATTGCCGCAGCAATCGCCTCCTCGGCGAAGGACATTGCCATCCGCGCCGACGCGGTTTTGATCGGTGAAATCGGCTTGGCGGGCGAACTGCGCATGCCGGCTCAAATGCCGACGCGTCTGCGCGAAGCCGTCAAGCTCGGATTCAAATGTGCCATCGTTCCAAAAGCAATTCACAAGGGCGAAGCCTGGCCCAACGGGATCGAGGTGATCGAGGCGCGTTCGGTTTCGCAGGCCCTGGACGCGGCTTTTGCCGTTCCACGAGAACCGCCCAAGGGGCGAAGGGCCGCATAGTTTTCGCGCGACAGAACAACCACTCCTGCGTATATTTCAACGAAGGAGAATCCCCATGAACGTCAAAATCATTGCTGTTGTCCTTATCCTCGCATTGGCGACTCTGGCCTGCGGGTTTAGCGTCTCATTGCCCAAGGCTCCCACGCCGGGACCGGATGTCGTAGATAATATAACGGTGCCCGGGCCCTCCTCCGGGACGACGCGTCTAAGCATCCTGTTCGGTGCGGGTGAATTGAATCTCAGTCCCGGCGCGCAAAATCTGGTCGAAGGCACGGCCACCTACAACGTCCCCGATTTGAAGCCTGAGGTCATCACCGATAGCACCGGTACCCAGATTAAACAAGGTAATCTTAACAATATCCCCTATCCGGGCAATATCAAAAATATCTGGGACTTCAAACTTGGCAATCAGCCCCTGGACTTGACCATCAACGCCGGTGCCTATACCGGAACCTATGAACTCGGCGGACTTTCATTGACCAACCTGACCATCAAGGATGGCGCCTCGAACGTAACCCTGTCTTTTTCGCAGGCCAATCCAAACGAAATGACCCTCTTCCGCTACGAAACGGGCGCGTCCTCGGTCAAGCTGACTGGCTTGGCCAACGCCAACTTCAGCACCATGATCTTCGATAGCGGCGCCGGCGATTCCACCTTGGATTTCTCCGGCACCTTGCAGCGCGACGCCACAATCACGATTTCCAGCGGGCTGAGCAACATCATCCTGGTCATTCCACAAAACGTGAATGCGAACGTCACGACGGAGAGCGGTCTGGCCAATATCAATGCCGGGACAGGTTGGACTCAAAACGGCGGTCAATATACCCAAAGCGGTTCCGGTCCGACGCTGACGTTTCTGATCAAAACCGGCGCCGGAAATCTGACCCTGACTCATTGATCTCAACGATCGATCTCTCCTCTCCCCAACGGAGGAGAGATCCTTAAATCGGAGTAAAAGGTCATTATTTAGCAATGACCTCTATCACTTGCCGTGTCCTCTCAAACAAAATAAAATCTTAATAATAGATAAGCATTATCTGTTTTTTGCGGAAAGAAGGACACCATGCAAATTACCCGCCAAGCCGATTATGCCGTACGGGCCGTGCTTTACCTGGCCCACCAAGACAACGCCGAGCGCGCGGCCACCAGCACCATAGCCGAAGAGCAACGCATCCCGCCATCCTTCCTGGCAAAGATCATTTCGCAGTTATCCATTGCCGGATTGCTTCACACCTCGCGCGGGGCACGCGGCGGCGTGACGCTGGCCCGTGAGCCGAGAGACATTACCCTGCTGGAAGTCGTCGAGGCGATTGACGGGCCGATCCAGCTGAACGAATGTGCCGGCGAAGAGGGCAAATGTACATTTGGGGATGAATGTCCACTTCACTCCGTCTGGTGTGAAGCGCAGAGCGAACTTGTGAAACGGTTGAAGGCCACGAACTTTGCGGACCTGATCCTGCAAACGGCGTAGGAAAACGGAAAAGCCAACGCATATTCCTCCCGGCGTATAATAGCTGGGAGGAATTTTCATTTCAAAGGAGACTCGAATGTCTGGCTCTCGTGTTGTCCGCGCCCCGCGCGGCACAAAACTCACCTGCAAGTCGTGGCTGACGGAAGCCGCCTATCGCATGATCCAAAACAACCTTGACCCTGAAGTGGCGGAACGCCCGCAGGACCTCGTGGTCTACGGCGGGCGCGGCCAGGCCGCCCGCAACTGGGAATGCTTCGATGCGATTCTGGAATCGCTCAAGAATCTCGAAGAGGATGAAACCCTTCTGGTTCAATCGGGCAAACCGGTGGCGGTCTTCAAAACGCACAAAGATGCGCCGCGCGTGCTCATCGCCAATTCCAATCTCGTGCCGCATTGGGCCACGTGGGAGCATTTTGATGAACTGGCCGCCAAGGGATTGATGATGTATGGTCAGATGACGGCGGGCTCGTGGATCTACATCGGCACGCAGGGAATCTTGCAAGGCACTTATGAAACTTTCGGCGCGCTGGCGAGATTGCGCGGCTGGAATTCGCTCAAAGGAAAATTCGTCTTGACGGCCGGCCTCGGCGGCATGGGCGGTGCACAGCCGCTGGCGATCACCATGAACGAAGGCGTTGGGCTCATTGTCGAAGTCGATCGCGAACGCGCCGAACGTCGCCATGCCATCGGCTATGTGGATACCGTCGTGGATAACCTCGAAGAAGCAATGACGCTGGTCGAGGAAAAGAAATCCGCAGGCCAGCCATTTTCCATCGGAATGATCGGCAATGCGGCAGACATTCATAAGGAATTGGTTGTGCGGGGCGTGGTGCCGGACGTGGTCACCGATCAGACCTCGGCCCATGAAGCCCTGATGTACGTTCCTTCCGGACTTTCCGTGGAAGCCGCCAACGAACTGCGCAAGTCCAACCCTGGCGAATATAAAGAGCGCGCCATGGCCTCGATGGCCAAGCATGTTGAAGCCATGCTCGAATTCAAACGGCACGGTGCGGAAGTATTCGATTATGGAAATAATATTCGCCAGCAGGCCTACAACTTTGGGGTGACGGATGCCTTTGAATTTCCCGGCTTTGTTCCGGCCTACATTCGCCCATTGTTCTGTGAAGGCAAGGGACCGTTTCGATGGGTCGCGCTATCGGGTGACAAAGAAGATATTTACAGGACCGATGAGGCCGTGATGGAATTGTTCCCGGACGATGAACATCTGCATCGCTGGATGAAGCTGGCGCGCGAAAAAGTCCCCTTCCAGGGGCTGCCGGCCCGCATTTGCTGGCTCGGATATGGCGAACGCGTCAAAGCCGGACTCAAATTCAACGAGCTGGTGGCAAAAGGCATCGTCAAAGCGCCGATCGTGATCGGACGCGATCATTTGGATTCCGGTTCCGTGGCGAGTCCCAACCGCGAGACCGAGGGAATGAAGGATGGCACCGATGCGGTTTCCGATTGGCCCATTCTGAACGCCATGATCAACGCCATTGGCGGCGCAACGTGGGTTTCATTCCACCATGGGGGTGGAGTGGGCATCGGCTACAGCCAGCACGCAGGGCAGGTCATCGTCGCCGATGGGACGCCGGAAGCCGCGGTCCGCTTGGAGCGGGTTCTCAGGACGGATCCCGGCATGGGGGTGGTCCGGCATGCGGATGCAGGCTACGAAATTGCCATCGAAGCGGCCAAGAAACACGGCATCAAAATTCCGATGCTCAAGTAGCATCGCAGCGGATGATCCCATTCGCGGTATCATCAGGAAAGGATCGACCCTTCACCAAAGGAGAAGCCATGAGAATCCATCGCGTGATGCTCTTGCTTTTGTGCGCACTGTTAGCAATGGCTTGCAACTTTCCGCTCCTCACCATATCGGTGCAAACACCCACCGCCGCGAGCGGCACACCGACCAGCACGATGACTCCGGCGTTTCCGCCTTCGCCCACGCCTACTCCCGTTCCGACCGTCTCCGCCACACCCAGCGCGCCGCAATTGACGCCGACCTCCCCCGCGGTCAATTGCCGGTCCGGTCCGGACGTCGTCTACGCCTCCCTGGATACGATTGGTTTTGGACAGACCGCCATGATCGCCGGGAAGAATGGCGACGGCACCTGGTGGTATGTCCGCGATCCAAACAATTCAAGCACCTTTTGCTGGGTATCCGCCAGCGTCTCGACCACCTCGGGAAATTTGAACAACCTGCCGGTCATTCCGCCTCCATCCGTGATCGTGACGAATGTGACGGTGGGCGCCTCGGTCAGCTTCAGCATGTGCGGCGGTCCCAATCCAGTGGCTTTCAGCGGGACGATCACCACCAACGGTGCCGCCAAAGTCTCCTTCCAGTGGGAGATCCGGGGCGATAAGTCCAACACGACCTCACCTCAGACCATCACTTTCAAGGCAGCCGGAACGAAGAACGCTCCGAACCCCGGGACGTATTCGGCAGACTGCGGGCATTATTCCATCAGCCTGCACGTATTGAGCCCCGATGATATTTCTGCAAAACAGAATTTCAAGATCGGCCCGTAGCTTCACGCATGATTCTTGAACCAGTACTTTAGTAAGGCTTGAAGAAAAAAGTACTTGCGGCTATAGTTGCGCCGTTGTTGAAAAATCAAACGAGAGGAGCAACTATGTTCGGACGAAAAATTGAGAAGGATCCCCAGAAAGCTTTAGATAATGCCAAAAAATCCTTAAATTCAGGCTTGACGGGTGGTTTGACCAAGGCCTTCATGGGCAAGGATTTCGTGGACGACATGAACAATGCCATGAATAAAGGTCAGGCCGCGCTGGATATGCAAAAGTCAGGCGCCTGGATCGCACAATCGGGAATGGAGGCAACCGCCCAGGTTTTGTCCATTCAGGACACCGGTTCCATGATCAACATGAATCCGGTGGTGGTCTTGAAATTAAAGGTTCAACCCGCCATGGGCGCTGGTTTCGAGACGACGGCTCAGACCATGGTTTCCAAGATCGCCGTCCCGCGCGTCGGCGACACCATTAAGATCAAATACAATCCTGCCGATCCCACACAAATTGCTGTCGTGTAATCTCTTCGGAACATCCATCGCCGGGCGGACAATAGTCCGCCCTTTTTATTTGCTCGGGGCCAAACAAAGTTATACTCATGCCAACAGATGAGGTGATCCCATGACCTTGATCTATGCTTGTATTGCGCCGCATGCCGGCGACCTGATCGACGATCAAAGCAAGATTACCCTGACGCGTCATTCGATGCGGAAGATGGGTGAAAAGCTGCGGGCCCTGGCACCCAATGTAATTATCCTGGTCAATCCGCATGGATTTCGAGTCCAAAACGCCATCAGCGTTTCGATTGCAGAACGCGCCACTGCGGGATGGCCGCCCGACCTGAAGCTTGATTTCGAAATCGATTACGCCCTGGCCCATGTCATCGCAGACCGGGCCGCGGAGCGGAAGGTTCCGGTCGTTCGTTATATTTATGGCGCCAGCAGTGGTCCCGATTGTTTTGTCCCGTTGGACTGGGGTGCGGTCGTGCCCCTCTATTTCATGGGCCAGCGCTGTCAGCCCAAACCGAAGATCGTAGCGATCAGTCCGATGAGGCTGTTGTCCTATCAAACCCATTTTGATTTCGGCCGCGCCCTGGGAGGCGTGATCCGCGATTCAGGACAGCGCATTGCCTTGATTGCCAGCGCCGATCAGGGCCACGCCCATGACGCCAACGGGCCGTATGGATTCGATCCCGAATCGGCGCGCTATGATGCCTGGATGCAGGAGGTCATCCGCGCCGGCCGCCTCGACGACCTGCTTTCAGCGGATCCCGTTTTCGTGGAGCATGCCAAACCCGACAGCCTGTGGCCGAGCCTGATCCTGGCGGGCGCCCTCAAAGAGAATCCGATGAAATCGGAATGGCTTTCCTATGAGGTTAACGGTTATTTCGGGATCTTGTGCGCGGAGTTTCTTCCCCTTCCATGAGAAGTGTGGAAATTCGCTTTATGAATCCGCGATGGGTCACTCTGCAAGGCGTTCTGGCCCGGGGTTACCGGGTCGCATCCGGCCCATCGAACGATTATCCTTACGGCGCGCTGGAGAGGCAGAGGCCGCTCTTCAGGGCACGCGGCTTAAACTTGGATGGCTATTTCAACGGCACGCTGAACATCGACATCCGCCCCTACACCTTCCGGCTGATCAAACCAGAATTTACTTTTTACAGCGTCGAGTGGACCGACCTGCACCCGCCGGAACACTTTTCCTTTTCGCGCTGCAGGGTCATTTACAAAGATATCGAATATGCGGGTTGGATTTATTATCCGCATCCGGAAACGAAGCGGCGGAATTTTCAGAATCCATCATTACTCGAGGTGATCGCCTATCCGATCCCGGGGATTCAATACGGGGAGGAAGTACAAACTTTGGTAAATATGGATGAAGTATCCGTGCAGCAGCCTCCTTAGCGAAATAAAGCGGACACGATTTCTCCTTTTTATATATCCATCTACTTACAATCCACTTATAATCAGGAATGGAAGCCAAATTCATGATGGGTCCGGGGTAGAATCTGTCAAAGTGCTCATCCACGAAGCCGGCGCCGCAAATCATGAAAGCCCAATGGTCTCTATGCCGTTCTGTTCTGATTCGACCGCGTACTTCGAATCAAAGACTTTCCCCAGCCCATGTGTTAAGGATAATATTTTAGCAAGGAGGATCAACCATGAATCGACTCTTTAAGAAACGACAAAACGTCTTCCTGAAACTGATTCATGACCAAGCCGCGCTGACGCTGGAGGGCCTGGATGCTTTGAAAAGCTTTCTCAGCACCGGGGACCCAGCCGCCTCGGCGCTGCTGGATGCCAAGGAGAAAGAAGCGGATGAGGCCCGCCGCATTCTGATCGATGAACTTAATAAAACGTTCATCACACCCTTTGACCGCGAAGACATCTTCTCGCTTTCGCGAACCATCGACGATGTGCTGGACTATGCCTACAGCACGGTCAGCGAGATGGAAATCCTTAAAGTGGGGCCGACCCCGTTTATGCAACGTATGGCTTCTCTATTAAGAGATGCGGCCTACGAGCTTTCCATGGCAGTGAATACGCTGGAGGAACATCCAGCCGTGGCCAATGACCATGCCCAGCGCGCCAAGGCACTTGAGAACCGTGTCGAAGGTGTATACCGGGAAGCTCTGGCGGATCTCTTCAGCGGCGCAGAGGATCTCAAGCATGTGGTCATGATGTTGAAATTGCGCGAGGTCTATCGCCACATGAGCAACGCCGCGGACCGCGGCGATGAAGCCGCCAACGTCATAGCAGATATTGTTGTGAAGATCACGTAAAAGAGGGAAATAGCAATGTCGCCCATTCTCATTGCCGTGGTCGTACTGGGTCTCGGATTTGCTTTTCTAAATGGCATGCACGATTCCTGCACCGTCGTGGCCACGATGATTTCATCGCGTGCATTTTCGCCGCACGTTGCGCTGGGCGCCACCGCCCTCGCAAATTTCGCAGCTCCATTTATTTTTGGTCTGGCGGTGGCAGAAACCATTGGAAATGATGTGGTTGCCTCCAGCTCGATCAACATAACAGTAATTATCGCGTCGTTGGCTGGCGCAATCCTCTGGGACTTGCTAACTTGGTACCTTGGGCTTCCCAGCAGTTCCTCACACGCCTTGGTTGGAGGCATTATCGGTGCCACGATCATCAGCGGCGGCTGGACAGCCATTAAAGTTCCAGGCTTGATCAAAATACTGATTGCACTTTTTACATCGCCGCTGCTGGGGTTTATCTTCGGGTGGATCATACTGAGAACCACAATGATTTTGAGTTGGGACGCGACGCCCAAGATCAATGGCTTGTTCAAACATAGCCAGATTGTCACAGGCATTGCTCTGGCGCTGAGTCATGGCGCCAATGACACAGAGAAGACCATGGGCATTATCACATTGGGATTGGTCACGGGCGGATATCTAAAAGTATTTGCTGTACCGCTCTGGGTCATTATCGTTTGCGCCACCGCGATTGCGACCGGCACCGCCGTGGGCGGCTGGCGATTGATTAAAACATTGGGCGGCAAAATATTTAGAATCCGACCCATAGACGGTTTTACCTCGCAACTATCATCTGCAATCATCATCATCGGTGCATCCTTGATCGGCGGACCCGTCAGCACAACGCAAGTGGTGAGTGCATCCATCATGGGCGCCGGCACGGCGGAACGGGCCAACAAGGTGCGCTGGGGAGTCGCGGAGGAGCTCGGAGTTGCCTGGCTGTTGACAATCCCGGCGACGGCCGTTGTGGCTGCCGGTATATACTGGACGCTGATTCGGATCCTTCGGTAAGCATCCGCCGGCAAGCGGCACCCATTAATGTTCCGATCACATTGAGCGGTCCCTGTCGCTGACGATCTGCAGGCTTTATATACTCAACGAATTGCCGCACCGATTGCAGAAAAGCGCCCCGGAAGGATTTGGAGCGCCACATTTGATGCAGAACTGATTAACTGCCGGCAGGGGCTGAGTTAAGTCGGGCCGTCCAGCAGGATTATCCGATCCAGCGTTCCTATTTATTTCGTCGCGCATCGCGGCCGTCATCTCATGTGCGCCTTTATTGAATTCACCGATGGAATGTCCCAGCCACCGCCCAATCTCCGGCAGACGATTGGGTCCAAAGATAATCAAGGCTGCGATAATGATGAGCAGGATGTGGATGGGTTGTATTTCAAAAGGCATTTCGAACTCCCGTTGATAAAATTTTACCATTGATAAAACAGCGCGGCCTCCCGGCCGCGTCTTTTTCCTCCTTGACGGCTGCTAGCTTTCAAACAATTCGAGCAACTGTTTCACATGAACCACGCCATCGAAGCCCGGGAGGTTGCCCTTTCGCAGGACGGCCTTCTCACCTTTTGGGTCGCCGAGGCAGGTGACAATCACATCGCCGGCGCTTACATCCTCCTTCTCAGTATAGCCATTGGTCGTGACAATGGTCCTGATCCCTGCTCCTTTCGAAGCGGCCACGCCGTTTCTCGAGTCCTCCACGACAAAGGCTTCCTCCGGTTTCAATCCCAGCTTGGATAGTGCCAAAATATAAATTTCTGGATCAGGCTTTTTCTTGCTGACGACATCGCCGGCCAACACCACATCAAATCGAATATCACTGAGTAGCCTGTCCGTGATCGCCTGGGCCGTCTGCTCACTGGATGTGGTACAGATGGCGGCCTTCAAGCCGGCCTGCCTCGCCTCGTTCATAAAGCGGTGAAGGCCCGACCTTAATGGCAGTTTTCCCGCCTCGATCAGTTCCACAAACAAGGCGGTCTTGCGTTTGTGCATTTCAGGAATGAGCTTGTCGATTTCCTGCTCGGTCACGGGCCTGGAAAACCCCCTGGTCCTCCAGTGATGCTTCATGCGTTCCTTGCCACCGCCGATCTGGAGTAGTTCGTGATAATAATCCACGCTCCATTCGTCAGTGAAACCAAACTCCTTGAAGGTCAGATTGAACGAGACACGATGACCATCCCGTTCAGTATCAATAATCACTCCGTCTTGATCAAAAAACACAGCTTTAATATTTGGCATAACGCATCCGTTAAATAGAAAAATTGTATGTAAAGAAAAACAAGCACACAAAGGAAAACTGCTCTTTTTCCTTTGTGTGCTCAACGATCACGGGTTCTACTTCTTCATTCCAAAGAACTCGCGCACGGTGTCCACGAACAAGCGATTTTCTTCCTTCGTGCCGATCGTGACGCGGAACCAGCCGTCGCTATCGTATTTTTTGCTTTCACCGCGCAGAATCAAGCCCTTGGTCTCGGCATAGGCCAGCACTTCCTTGCCCGTCTTGCCCGTTGCGCCACAGTCGAACAGAATGTAATTCGCCTTGGACGGGAAAACCACGAAGCCGGGAATGTCGCTCAACGATTCGGTGATGAAATCCACTTCCGTGTTATTGAAGCGGACGCGCTCTGCGAGTCCTTCCGTATCTTCGAAGGCCGCCAGCGCCGCCCACATCGGGACGGTACCCACGTTCCACGGGATCAGCGAACCGGCGATCTGGTCGATCACTTCCTTCGCCGCCAAAGCGTATCCGAAGCGCATCCCCGCCAGGCCATACGCCTTCGACAGCGTACGCGTGATGATCACATTCTTGTATTTCTTGGTCAGTCCAACCTGGGACATGCCCAAGCCGGAGAATTCCACATAGGCCTCATCCACCACGAAGGGGATGCCGGTCTCGGCAATCGTGACAAAATGCTTGGCATCCATAAAGTTGCCGGTGGGGTTGTTGGGATTGGCCACCACGATGATCTTGGTCTTCGGGGTAACGGCCTTCAGGATGGCATCCGGATCATAAAGCAATCGCTTGTCCTTATAGGCCATCGGCACATTGACCATATTGGCGCCCAGCAATTTGCCGCGCAAGCCGTAGATACCGAAGCAGGGTGTATGTTGAATGACCTCGTCGCCCGGCGCAATGAACATGCGGAAAACGTTATCGTACACTTCGCTGGAACCGTTGCCAAGCATCACGTTATGCGGACCATCCAGCTTATTGATCTCGGCGATCTTGGTTCGCACCACCAGGCCTTGATCGGGATACCGGTTTGCCATCTTGGCATACTTGACCATCGCATCCAGGACCTTTTGCGAAGGCGGATTCGGATTCTCATTCGACATCATGCGGTGCAGGGCGGGGTTGCGCCACGCCTTTTCAATATGCTCCGAGATATACATCGGAATGCCTTTCACCCAGGGAACATAATACTCTTCGATTTTCTTTGTCATACTTTACTCCATGATTGAATTTTCTGATTTACCACAAGGAAGGCAAAGGCTGGAAGATCCTATCTTCTCCAGGAGCTCTGCGGATCCTGCGGCAAATGGCGTACGTTAGGCCTTGCCCACACACTCCAGCATTTCCATCCAATGGATGACCGCCTTGCGGGTCGCGTCACGCACGGCAACATCGACCTTGCCGGGATCGTACTCATCGCGATGCGCCTGGATGTATCCAAACTTCGTGTCGATCAATGTGTGCTTCAACTCCGTCGACACATTGAACTTGGCGCCGCCGGAGGCCAGCAGTTTCTTAATGTAATCCTCGGGCAGACCCGTGCCGCCATGAACGACGAGCGGCGTCTTGATGCCATTGCCATTGATCATTCTATTGATGGTCGCCAGGCGGTCGAAATCGATCTTCGGGTTCTTTGTTTTATAGACACCGTGCGCCGTGCCGATGGCAGGAGCGAAAATGTCCAACCCCGTGCGTTCGACGAATTCCACAGCCTGTTTCGGGTTGGCCAGCTGCGCCTCATCCTCCGCGACTTTGATCTGGTCCTCCACGCCGCCGACGGTTCCCAACTCGCCCTCGACCGAGATGCTGCCCGCCTTATGACAGTAGTCCACCACTTCCTTGGTCTGGCGGATGTTCTCTTCATAGGACTGCTTGGAGGCGTCAATCATGATGTTGGTGTACCCTGCATCAGCGCACTTCTTGCAATACGCAATGTCGGTGCAGTGATCCAGGTGCAGACACACGGGCACCGGCGCGGACGAGGCCAGATTGCGATAGATCGCCACCATCAGGTTCGTGCCCAGGAACTGGGACGGCTTCACTGAAGTTTGAACGATGACCGGCGCTTTCTTTTCGACGGCGGCATCGATCACCGCTTCGAATTGAACCAGGTCCGTGACATTGAACGCACCCACGGCATATTTGCCCTTCAGTGCTTCCACCATGATCTCTTTTGCATTAACGATCGACATAAACTCTCCTTGGTTTGAATAATAAAAACTTGCGGGGCCGAAGCATTAAGGCTCCGGCCTATTTTGCGTTTCTCTTCTTCGCCGCCTCTTGCAACCAGCGCTCCCAGCGATAATCCGTGACATGCTGGCGAAAACGGCCGAACCACAAATCGGCATATCCCTGGAAATCCTCCTCAAGCTTCGAGAGGCCGGTCTGGGTGGTGCCCCACATCGCTTCATGCAGCTCCGACATCGGCCACATCAATTTGAGGCGTGCGAAATTCTTCGCCGTCACCTCGCCGAAATATTCCTGCAGTAAGAGGCGGACCTGCTCATCCGTCAAGCGATGATGGTGGGAGAAATTTCCGAGGTCAAAGAAGATGTCGCCCATACCGGCATATTCCCAATCCAACAAACGAAGCTCACCGATCTCGCCCGGCACTTCTTCTTCCATCCAGTTCAAATTGAGCAGATCATCGTGGCAGGGCGTGGGAAGGTACGGGTCCTTCAAGAGGGCCTTTTCCGTCTCGCCCATCTTTTGCATGATCCAATCCCAATCGAATGGGAATTTACAGTTGTGTGACTTCGACATCTTCGTCAGCATTTCCACGCGCCGGAACACGTTGAACTCGCTTTTCAGCTCCGGCCCGCGGCGATGGAAAAGGCGCAACTTACGCGCCACCCGCCCGAGATTGCAAGGCTTGGTAATTTCCTCGGGCGGCATGCGTTTGCCATGGATGAAGCGGGTCACGAGGTAGCCCTCCGGTTCAATAAAGTACACCACCTCCGGCGCAATACCCAACAAGCCAGCCGCGCGATTCGCGGCATACTCCACGTCGCGCTTGATGCCCAGCTTCTCCGTATCTTCACCGGCCAGGCGAATCACATAGGATTTCCCGTCGGCATCAACCCTGAAATTCAGATTCGTGATGCCGCCGCTCAACGGTGTCTGGGTGACGTTCTTTGCATCAGCCAGAAAAGGCACTTTCGAAATGGCCTGCTCGATCGCAAGCGTCATGGTTTTATCCTAGTCATCATTCCGTGCGGACACCCAATAGAGCTCCAAAGATGTGTAACATGTCGGCATAAGCAAGACACCTCCGTCTTTCGTGCCGAGCATCCTGATCTGCAGCGGGTGGAGGACTGATGCTCCTTACGCCATGGCAGCCACAGGATGGACCATGCGCTCACCCACGAATGCTTCCAGGCTGGAAAAACCCTTGGCGAAGGTTTCAACCGTGGCGACGGTTGCGGGATGAATATTGAACTGTTCCAGCGACAAACCGTTCGGGTCGTACGCCTGGATGCAATAGGGCAGTGTCAGCATCTTGTCCAAAACAGCTTGTGGCACTTCTTCTTCGATCTCAGGGCGGAAGTCGATGTCATCACCCATCAGAAAGAGCGGTTCCAAAACATACGGGGGGCAAGTATACACGATATCTCCACCTGCGACCTTTTGGATATCCCAATATCGCATCTTCCCCGCGACCAGCGGACCCGCCCGCATGGAGCAGGACAGCAGCTTGCTGGCATATCCGCCTTCCGTCAACAAACGATAGGCGCGTCGGAAGACGGCAATTCCAAACCAATGCTTTTCCTGCCAGGATAATTTGATTTTCTTCCGCTCCGCCTGAAGATCGAGAGCTTCATTTTCGGTCAGTCGTCCGATCATCATCGTGATGACGGCACGCCATTTGCTCATATCCACTTTATTCTTTTCCGCAATTTTAATACCTTCCATAGTAGCATCGGCCGAGGCCATAATTTGGGGCAAGGTAAAGCAGGTGGTCGTATTGGTGCTGATGCCTTTGGAGTTGATGATCTTGAGCACTTCCATACCCTGCATGCTGGCTGGCACCTTGATCATCACATTTTCGCCGATGGCGCTGAATTCTTCTGCGCCTTCGAGCATTGCCTCTGTTTCAGAAAACAAGCGTGGATCCAATTGGGCAGAGATCCAGCCAAACCGGCCATGGCTATCTTTCCAAATGGGCAGGTACTTCTCCGCCCCGCGCCTCACGATTTCCTTATAGGTCAGGATCGCCAGCCTTTTTTGACTGAGCTTCGGGTTGTCCTTGCAAAGCTTACTCACCCAATCTCCCCAAAACTTCGGGTCGGCCTGAACCGCCCCCCAAGAGAGAGGCGGGTTGGTCGTACAGCCTCTGAAGACGCTTTGCTCGGGGTGTTCCGCATTATAGAGACGCAGCAGCTGTTCTCTCATGGTAGCCTTGCGGTCCGGGGGAGCCGCGTTCACCATCTTCTCCACCCACTGATCGAAAATCAACGGCGAGGAATCCCACCAGATCTCCATATCGGGGTTGGTCTGAATCAAACGTTCCACAGGACTTTCATTCATGGTTCATTTCCTTTCTTGATGTTTCTAATGAAATATGGTTATTGAAAGATAAGCCTTTACTTCAGCTTTTAATCCAGACGTAGATTTCATTTCCTGCGCCAATTTTCCCAGCACAGGTAGTCGGACATCGTTCCAGTTCTTCGAGGCAAGCAAAGTTTTTGTTTGTCACTTTGCTAAAGTTTTCATATAAAAAGAGTTGCATTCACTTTGGATGGATAGTGGCCAGTGACAGTTTTATTTATTAGCCATTGACCACTATCGTAAAACTGGACTGAAATACTGACACAATTTATTCGGGCGGAATTTCCTTAAACGCAAAGTCAATGTTGATACCCTTTGACTTCTGAGCGCGCTTCGTGAGCGCATACCAAACGATACAGAACACGATAATCCCAAATGTGAGGATTTGTGCCCACAGGTGGGTTGGAAAAGCGGAGAAGTCCCAGGTCCCGATCACACCCAATGCCGGCTCCAGCACGAAGGACAACACCATACTCATTCCGAGGCCGCCTCCCAGCATGCCGAGAGCGGTCGGCCAGGGCATCTGCTCGCCCTGGAACCAACCAGGCAACTGTTCACGCAACGGCCATAAGAAAGCGATGACTCCGACAATCGCCGCCGCTCTCACTAGGGTGATGAGGAAGAGCGAATTTGCAAAGGCATGAGGAGCTAGCACCCAAGCTGACCAGATCCAAGCAAAGACGCCCACAAGCCCGATCAGCATTCCAAGGTAAGGATGCACTTTATATTTCGCGCCTGGTGAAGCCGCATACACCTCCTTGGCTTTATATGGGAAGAAAATGCCCGCCAGCGCGCTGCCCGCAAAGCCCATACCACCACCGAAGGTTACGCCCAATGTCAAAGCAAGCCAGCCCGGTACTAGGTTGTAACACAAGATAGCAGGGATGCTTGCCAAGAAGAAGGCTAGGTGGGCATTGACAGGAGTATGCCGACGGTCGCTCACGCGGCTGAACCATTCTGGCATGGCGCGGTCAAGAGAAGCGGCTACCATGATGCGGGTAGTACCGATCATTATGTTGTTGGCGATCTGGAAGCTGTTGAAAAGGTAGCCAACGGCGATGAGCAGCACGACGATCGGACTGCCTGTGAGTGCCACAGCTAGAATTGGCGGCCAGAGGTTGAAGCCGGCAATATTCGCCGCGCTGAGTCCGGACCAATAACCGGCGCCGGCGACATACAGGAACTGTGTGCCAAGGGCTCGTTCAAATGCCCAGCCCAGCAGGGCCAGCAGAACGCCGGTGATGACCAGCCCGCCAACGAAGATGAGGGCCTGAGTGTTGAAGGACTTGGCGTCCTTGATCTCACCGTTCTGCTCGGCACTATAGGTTGCCCACTGCAGAGAGGTCCAGGCAATCGGCGCGACGAGCAGGGTAGCCAGCAGGCTGAAGGGCGGATTGAGGTTAATCCCTGCCTTCTGCGCGGCGGCGACAGCCGACTGATAGTAATTGGGAACGCCGCCCACCGCGACTGAAAATGCATTCAATTTTGCGGGGACATCGGCCGGGTTCGCAAATAAGAGAACAATCACCGTGGTGAAGATCGCAATCGCAGTGGCCACGACCATCCATCGTTGAACCGCTACATAGTTCTTAAAACCAGACGTCAGAAGCAAAAACGCGCCCCCGGCATTAAGGATGCTAACAACCACTATGGCATTTGGTGTGGTAAACCATATGCCAATACTGGCCAGTGTCGCGTTTCCAAGAGTGGCGCCCAGCCCAAGGAAGAGTGGAGCCAAGCCGAGGTAGGAAAGCAGCCAGCCGGCCAGAGCGATCCAGACGAGCTGCCAAATAACGATTCCCGACATCGTGATAGCGAAAGCTACCCCACCGCCCCATACGCGGCTTTGGAATACATAGTCCCCACCTGAGCGCGGCAAGGACGTTGAAAGAAAGACATATACCAAGCAAATGGGAAGTTCAAAGAGCATCGCTAAAATGATTCCCCAGACCAAATGGCCGCCCGGCAAAGAACCCGGCGCCCAAAGATAGGTCCAGGGGAAAATCACACCCATGGCCAGAATGTTATAAAACATGGCTGACCAGGGTGACATTACACGTACCAAGCCCGAGGCTTTGCGGGTAAATACCTCAGGCTTTGCAACTGCTGCAGATGTAGTCATTAGTCCTACTCCTTCGCGATAGTTTTATTTTGGGTATCAAAGAACCAAAAACTAAAACAGCCGTACGATCAAGAATGAATCTTTTTATTATATTGGTCAATCTCCTTTCCACGGATTCGGTTCACCGTTCAACCACTGGTCATCTGGGTCCCTTCAATCCTTCCATCTGAGAAAACCACCAGGCAGCCGCGCAAGACCCCTTCCCCGTATTCACTGCCTGGATTAATACAAGTGGTCTTTCCAATCTTAACCAACCCTTGCGCTTCATGAATGTGTCCGTGCAGACCCAACATGGGTTGATATTTTTCAATCGCTTTGCGTACGGATGGGCTACCCGCACCTGCAAAGACGATCTGTCCTGCGCTCGTGATCGGGGTGGGCGGATCCGTGTTCCAATCCAATTTAGGACAGGTGTCCAAGGTTGAATCGATCGGAGGAACATGGAAATTGAATATGCAGTGCTGAAAGTCTTTCACCTGGGCGCACATGCCTTCGATGATCTCACCCAGCTTCTCATCAGGGATCTCCCTCGGTGTATGCCAAGGAGTGGGATTGCTGAAGCCGACACTCGCCATGGTATGGTCATCGTCAATTTGAACGACCTTCGCTTCGCATGGGATAAACGATTCACCGCCCACTTTAATAGCTTCCAACACTTCGGGGTCATCATCATTCCCACCGGTTACCAGGCATTTAATTCCCGTGCCTTTCAGCCGGGTTTCTGCGAGGTCAATCCAGGACTGCAGTCTTTCGCGAGCAAGTTTATGAAATAATTTATCCACGGCGGCGGGATCATTCGCGAAGCCCTGATATTCGTCCTCGTCCATGATCTGGTTGTAAAAACCGAGCAACCCCAACTTATCTCTTAATTGCTGGAGTTCGGCCTCGGTACTAAACTTCTGAACCGTTCCCTGCACGGTGGCACGATAATTTCCGTTTTTCTCTTTAATGATTGGGATCAGCAACTTTCCGGAAATATCACCGCCCATGACGATCAGATTGGCGTCATAAAACTTGCCAGCGTTGATGAACTTCCGATAGGTCCGTTCTGAGCCATGGATGTCGGTGGCAAAAAACAGGCGGGTGGCCTTTTTACTCTTCTTTTTTCCAAGAAATGACATTTGACCTCCGATTGGGATAAGTTTGGCAATTTAAGGAATTGATTTAAGGCTGAATAACGGATTCAGTTCTAAATCTTTTTAGTAAAGCCTCCTAACGCTCCAATGCCACGGTGAGGGAATACATATCGCCGCGATTATAGCAATAGGTGAACTCCACGGGCGTACCGTCATCTGCGTAGACGGTACGCTCCTTGAAAAGAACTGGCGCCCCTTCTTTGATTTTCAAAAGACGTGCGATTTCTTTCGAAGCTTCGCGCGCTTCCAGCCTTTGGATCGCGCGTTTGACCTTATAACCACACTTCTCAAACAAAGTCCATAAATGTTGCACTTCCAAATTTTCGTTGACAATGCCCTCAAACAGCTCATGAGGCACATGGGCATCGTGCACCGTTATCGGTATGTTGTCGGCATAGCGCAGCGTCTTCACGCGGATGACACGACTTCCCGCAGGAATATCCAGGGCCTGCGCCACTTTTGAAGCAGCAGGAATCACCTCCAGACATAATAGGGTTGCCCGCACTTGAATTCCCTCATTTTCGGCCTTATCAAAGAAGCTGGTCAAACGAGTGTGGTCACGCTGCAGGTGCGGATAAGCGACGAACGTGCCAACACCATGCCGACGGTAAAGCAAGCCTTCATCAACAAGGTCCTCGATGCTCTCGCGGACCGTCATGCGGCTGACGTTATATTTGGAAGCTAATTCATTCTCAGAGGGAAGTTGCTCGCCGCGCTTTAGAAGGCCCCCAGTGACTTCTGCACGCAACGATTCTCGAATCTGAACATAAACCGGTACACCCTCGGTTCTGATAAACTCAGCCATTATGCCTCCGGTTTACTTCGAATCTAGACATCTATATGTCTAGATTGTACAGCAAAAATTCGGTGGCGTCAAGGAAAATTTCAAAACCCCTCAAATTACAGCGCCTTTCCTCATTCCTGGGAGCATATTGTGATTACCAAATGGTTTAGCAATCTTTTGCCCCCCCATTCCAATGACCTTATGCGACCCCCCAATCAACCTGCGCAAAAGGCTTAGTCTTTTACGTTGATCCTTCGAATCATCTTATAGTTCGCGACTGGCACCTGCTCCATTTCATCCCAGATTGCATGACATCTCCGACAACGGAATCGCACTATATCCACATGATAGATCCTGTAGTAGAGATCAATAAAATGTCCCCAATATTCCTCTCCGCCGTGTTCTATTTCCAGACATGTTTCCATATCACGAGCACGCCTTCGGCTGACTTCTTCCCTTACCAACGGTAGGAGACTTTTACATTTTTTGCATTTGGTTAACGGGAATAACCGCAGATAAACAAAGCCGCATGCATATAGCATTGAAAATGCTGCTGCAGCTGCAGTGGAACGTATCGGGGTTTGCAAATCATGAAATAGGAAAGCCCAAAATAACGCGGCAAATACAAAGATGGAGAGCCACTCGAAAAAGAAAACAGCAGGCTTTTTCTTGTGTTCCTGCTCCAGAAGCCACTCTGAGACTGATTTGAATATCATATCATCCTCCAACGCTCCCTCCCCTAGTATATGACAATCCAATCAAACCATCATCCACATCTATAGTATACGCCAGGTGGTTCCAAAATCAACCGGGAATTCCTCTGGGGTCTGTAGTTTATGGTTTATCCCATTCGCTTGTTCAAACAATTTACTAGCACATTGATGTGGGCGTGGACTGTCAATGCCTTCCCGGCGGTACAATATTGCCGACTGACCTTGAACTGAGAAAAAACTCACTCACCTCTTTCTTTCAGGACCCTCATTCCAACAAGGTCCCGGATTTCGTGAGATGAGTGAGGATACTTTCAAGAGCGACTTGCTAAGCTCGAATGCGCTCTCCCTTTGGGTCCCAAAGAGGCGACGAGACAACCACTGCGCCAATTTGCTCGCCAAAGAATTCGATTTCAAGCTTGGTGCCAGGCTTGCTTTGTTCAATCGGCAAGTATGCGTAAACAATGCTCTTCTTGACCGAATATCCATAGCCTCCGGCAGCCACCCATCCGATGTTCTTTCCATCCGGGGTCCGAATGGGTTCCTTGCCGATGGCGATCATGCGGTCATTGGCAAGCGTAAGACACGCCAACTTGCGCGTCAGACCTTTTTCCTTGGCTTTGACCAGCGCCTCCCTGCCGATGAAATCGCCCTTATCCATTTTGACGAAAAAACCCAAGCCCGCCTCGAGCGGATTGTAGTCGGGGCTGATCTCGCTGCTCCAATAACGGTAACCCTTCTCGAGCCGCATGGTATCAATGGCTTTATATCCACCGGCGACCATGCCTTCCCCTTCACCGGCTTCCCAGAGGATATCCCATAACCGCAAGCCGTATTCCATGGGGCAGTAAAACTCCCAGCCCAGCTCGCCGACATACGTGACGCGCGAAGCCAGCAGCGGAACGTCTCCAACGGTGATGTACTTGGCGCTCATGTACGGAAAGTTGGCATTGGAAATATCATCCGTTGTAACTTTTTCAAGAATCTTGCGCGCTTTCGGCCCCCACAACCCAAGGCACGCGTATTGTGAGCCCACGTCCTCGATGGTCACGGAACCATCTTCCGGCATATTGATGGACAACCATGAGGCGTCGTGCTGGCCAAAGGCCGTTCCGGTGATAATCAGGAAGCGTTGTTCAGCGAGGCGCGTGACCGTGAAATCGCATTCGATGCCGCCGCGTTTATTCAGGCATTCGGTATAAACGATGGTGCCGATCGGCTGGTCAATGTTGTTGGCGCAGACATAATTCAGGAATTTCAGAGCGCCGGGGCCGCGCACCTCAATTTTATTGAACGAGGTCTCATCGAACAGACCCGCATTCGCACGCGTCATCAAATGTTCATAACCGATCGCACGCGACCAATTCTCGTGCGCCCAACCTTGCGGTTCATGGCCATGAGTCGCTTTCTCTTCATAAATCTTGAACCAGTTCGGGCGTTCCCAGCCGAACTTTTCGCCGAAGGAACAGCCGAGCTCGCGCAAACGATAGTAGGTCGGAGAAAGCCGCTGTCCACGGCGCGACATGCGCTCTTCGCCCGGATAATGAATATCATAATACTGCGTATAGGTCTCGATCGTGCGGGCCACCGTGTAGTCCAGGCTGTTGTAATTGGATCCGAAGCGACGCACGTCAAGCCGCCACACATCCCATTCCGGATGACCGTCGATGATCCATTCCGCCATGGTCTTGCCGATGCCGCCCGCGCCCGCGAGTCCATGCGCGCAGAACGCGCACGCCACCCAGAATCCTTTGACCGACGTGGGACCGAGCAAGAATTCACCATCCGGCGTGAAGCCTTCCGGACCGTTCAAGAGCTTGATGACTTCCGCGTTCTCCACGGCCGGAACGCGCTTGATCGAATTTTCCATCAACGGTGTAAAGCGGTCCCAGTCAGGCGGCAGTAACTGGAACTTGAAATCGCGCGGAATGCCTTTCAACCCGAAAGGCTCAGGCTGACGTTCATATCCGCCGGTGACCAAACCGCCCACTTCTTCACGCCAATAAACCAGCAGGTCCGGGTCACGCAAGGTGGGGAAATTATGCAGGACGCCCTCGATGGGCTTTGTCAAAATATACAGATGCGCCATGGGGACAACCGGCAGATCCAAGCCGACCATCTTGCCCACTTCGCGTCCCCACTGACCGGAGGCATTCACCACCACCTCCGTCTTGATCGAACCTTTGTCCGTTACGACCTCGTTGACACGGCCGTTCTTCACGAGAATCTTTTCAACGTTGGTATTTGTGAAGATCTTGGCGCCGCGATTCTTCGCACCGATGGCCAGCGCGTTGGTCAAGCCGGTGGGGTCAATGATACCGTCATTGGGCGTGAACGCCGCGCCCACCACTCCATCCAGCGAGATGAGCGGAAACTTATCATGCGCTTCTTTGGGAGAGATCAATTCCATCCCCACGCCAAAGGAACGCGCCATGCCCACGAGGCGTTTATTTTCTTCCATGCGTTCAGGGGACGAAGCCAGACGAATCCCGCCCACCTCACGCCAGGAGGTATCCTGCCCGGTCTCTGCCTTCAACTTACGATACAGATCCGTGCTGTAATGCATCAGGCGCGTCAGGTTCACGTCGGAACGCATCTGACCCACCAAACCCGCCGAATGCCAGGTGGATCCCGAGGTCAACTCATGGCGCTCAAGAACAACGACATCCTTCCACCCCATCAGGGTAAGATGATACGCGATGCTGCACCCACCCACCCCGCCGCCGATGACAACCACTTGTGCCTGTGAAGGTAATTCAGCCATGCAATTCTCCTTGTTGGCAGGTGCGACTGCAACGCGACCTGCCTATAGATTGAAAAATATAAAGGTATTACCTTCAGTAATACCTTTCAAAATTTAGACCTGCCAGATCGAACCCGGTTTCGCCATCTCGGCCACAATATCGAAGGAGGAGATGATCCCCAGCGGAAATGCATCAGGTTCCTTGGCGTCGACCACGACCAGCCGATGATAATGTTTTTGAATCATCAAGTCCGCGGCTTCACGCAAACTTGCCTTGATATCGATGGTCAGGGCCGGATGCATGACATCGCGCACGGTCAGGGTTTCATCCACGCCATCTTTCACAAAACGCAGAAGGTCCGTGCCGCTGACGACACCCTGCGGAACGCCCCGGGGATCCACCACCAAGACCGAACGCCAGCCAGCCTGCGTCATCGTGCGAGCCGCAGAATAGATCGGCGTTTTGTCGCGGCACACCAGAATGGAATCGGACATTACGTCGGCAACCGTATCGCGGTGCAGTTTTTCCTCCTGTGCGATGCTGGCAATAAAATCAGAAAGGGAGATCACGCCAGCCGGCTGACCTTGGTCGGTCACCAGGAGACGGCTGACATCCTTATCCATCAGCACGCGAACGGCTTCCGTTAGCGGCAGACTCGCCTCCACCGAATCGATCGGCTTCGACATCAGGTCCGCCGCGGTCAGCTTGCGCATGGTTGCGAGGCTGCTGCTGTCCATGGAGAGCCATTCGCCCGCCAACAGGTCAACGTCAGAAATAATGCCAAGCGGGCGGCCATCTCGATCCTCAACAATTAAGGCATGGACATGACCCTGATTTAGTAAAACAGCCACCTGGCCTAAAGTTGCGCCAGGTCGGCAAGTAAACACGCCAGGGTGCATCAAGTCACGGACAAATTTCGTCATGGCAATACTCCTTTATTGGACCTCGTCCACATCTTTGTACCATTTGACGCGGTCGCCTACACGGGCCCGCAATCGCCAGGCCAACGACTTGGGTTCCTTTTCGATGCGCGCCATGGCTTCATTTACCTGCGATTCCACATGTGACTTTTGTTCGGAGGTGAGTTGCGAATATCCTTGAGCAAGAGACCGCACCTTCCCCAGATTCATGGTAAGCGTTCGCCAAAATCCCCAATCGTTGCTGCATATTTCGGCAATACGTTTCATATTGATGACTTCCCTATCATTATCTCCCAAAGGGTGCTCAAGCAATAACATGATGGTATCTATTACATCCTTCTCGTTGATCTGGACGATTTGCATTTTTTCAAGCAACAGTTCGGCAAGCGGGATAGTAGGCGAGTCGACTTCCAATCGTCCTGCCCAATTGATCGCGTGACAGAAATCGAGTTTCTCGTAGAAAACATCCAAATGCAAACCAGAAGCAGGATTCTCGTAAATAGCCCGTTGGCCTTCAGAGACAATGAAGACCTCCTGATTCTCTTTGTAACCGAGGCGGGTCATTAATTCCTGGATTGGTTTGGTCTGCCTGCCATAAGCCGCAAAATCAATATCGGTATAGGCGCGGCCCATCGCCGCCTGGAGATAACCGAATTTCTGACAATGTATTTGAAATGCCAGTGAACCGATCACTCGCAGGATGATCGCTGATTCGTCCCCGGCCCTCAAGATACGTTTCAATTCATTTTCAAACTTGTCTCGTTCACTTTGATTTTGTTCACCCATCCCAATCGCATTGACAGCCATAGATGACTCCTAGGATCGAACTTTGATGCATCGCTGAGAAAGGAAGATGTTGTAATGCATTCTTGCTACAAAAGAGGCATTATAACCAATAAAACAAAAACTTGCAATTTCTTTCATAATCTAATATAATCCTCCACTAAAGCATTCAACTTCATTCACTGGATTCCAAGGCTTAGTTGATGAGTAAAACACTCATTCCAGCACAGAGGCGAGAACGGATTCAGAAGTATCTGGAGACTCATAAGATCGCCCGGACAGTTGATCTTTATAAGATGCTGGAAACTTCCGAGGCGACTATCTGGCGGGACTTGGAATGGCTGGAGCAGAAGGGAATCATCGAAAGAACTCACGGGGGAGCGATGCTCAGTCAGAGCATAACTCTGGAGCCGGAATATCAGCAAAGAGCACAAAAGCACACAGAAGAAAAGCGATTGATCGGAGCATTAGCCGCCTCATTGATCGAGGAAGGAGATATTGTCTTTATCAATAGCGGCACGACCACTACACAGGTGATCCATCAAATTCGGAATCATGCCGATATCACCGTATTCACGAACAATCTTCACGCCGCGCTGGAGCTGGGAGAGCCGGGCTTTCATCACTATTTAATTGGCGGAGAATTTCAGCCGCGTTCGCTGTCTCTTGCGGGACGATTCGCAATCGAGAATTTGAAGCAAGTCTACGCAAGCAAGACCATCATCGGCGTGGATGGAATTAGCTTGAAACACGGCTGCACGGTTCCATCCTATGCGGAAGCGGAAATCATCCGATTGATGATCGAGCACACGAAAGGCCAAGTAATCATCGCGACCGATCACAGCAAATGGGATATGGTGTCCAATTTTCAAGTGGCAAGCCTAGAGGAGATTAACAAACTTGTAACGGATGAAGGAATTGGCGCATCGGCAATTGAATCCCTTGCAGCTCATTCAGTAGATATCCTGATTGCTAATGGCAACCTTGTCAAAGCCGAATGACTGTTTCCATGCTCATTGGGAATCGCTGTCCTAAGGAATTGAGATGCCTTTCATTGTAAAAACCAGCAAGAAACCGACCCGTTTATTTTTGCGACAGACTTCCACAGCTCAGAGCATACCCATGGAATCCTACAGGCTTTTTAAATTGTGGGCGGTGAAATTCATTGATGTGGAAGATGAGCGGATAAGTGATATTCAACCAGGAGGCACACATGGAATGAGGCAAAGCTGAACGAGGTTATTTGGTTGTTCTATCCAAATCATTTACCAAAGGAGAAAATGCAATGACTGCTAAAGCAAAATCTGCAAAACCTGAAGTCTTTACCCGCAAAGCATCAGGGTTAGTGCGGGTCATGTCTCCCTATTCGGCATTCCTATATAACATCCTGACCATGGGCCTGATCTTTCCCTGGACCTACCTGTGGGCGCCGGGCGCGTTGCCGGGCGGCAAGTTGGTCTGGGGAATTCTGATCGCGATGGTGATTGAAGTTCCGGTTGCCTTCGTGTACGTCTGGCTTTCCACCGCCTTGCCCCGTTCCGGCGGTGACTACGTGTTTCAGAGCCGCGTGTTCGGCGGCGGATTGGCATTCACGGTAGTGATGTCCGGGTTCGTCATCTGGATCCTGCAGTGGGTGGCGCTTTCCGGCTGGCTGGTATCATACCTCGGCTTTGCGCCCCTCTTTCTCGGGCTGGGCGCGACGTTGAGCAATGCCGGGCTGGCCAACCTGGGCATCTGGTTTACGACACCCACCGGCATTATCATCGTGAGTATTCTGGGCGCGGCGGTGGCCCTGGTGCTCCTGGTGAGCGGCTTCAAGCACTATGTGCAGTTCCAGCATGTGATCTTTTGGGGCACGATCCTGTGCTTTGCCACCGTGTTCGTCGTGCTGTTTGTCACTCCGGCCTCGGAGTTCGTGGCGCGCCTCGACAAGTTTGCCCTCGCCCTCGGCGGGTCGCCGAACTTCTATGAAACGGCCGTTGCCGCCGTTCAAAAGGCCGGTATTAACCTGCACCCGCCGTTCAGCATGCTGGCGACACTGCTGATTGCCCCGATTGCATGGACTTCGCTGCAGTGGGCGACTTACTCCGCCGAGCAGAACGGCGAGATCAAGGACGCACGCAGTTTCAAATCCCAGACCTTTGTCATGGTCGGCTCCCTGATCGCCACGGGCCTCCTGCTGGCCCTACTGGCCGCTGGCATCGAGCATGTCGCCCCACCAGAGTTTCTGACTGTTGCGGGCGCAGGATACTGGAACGGAGTGGGAGCGGCGAACATCTCGGTGGGAGGCTATGCATTCAATCTGTGGCCGCCCCTGATCGCCATCGCCCTGACGGGCAGTCCGATCGTGGTAGTGATCATCGCCCTCGGCTATCTGCTGAACGGCTTCCAGATCTTCTGCAACTGTTACATCGGCATGACCCGCATCATGGTCGCCATGTCGCTGGACCGCCTGCTACCCGAATGGTTCAGCAAAGTGGACGAGAGATTGCATACGCCTGTCAACGCCCATATTGCTTACTTCATCGCCAGCATCCCAGTAATCGTGGGCTACAATCTCGTCACCCAGCCCTTCACTTGGACGGCCCTGACCCTCGGCGTGACCTTTGGCTGTGGCTACGTCTTCATCTTCACCTGCCTGGCGGGCGCCCTGCTGCCCTATCGCGCCAAGGAGGTTTATGATGCTTCGCCCGGCGCCAAGTATCAGGTCAGCGGTTTCGTCGGCCTGCTCTTTACGCTCATTGGTGCGGTGGGATTCATCTGGATCTCGTGGATCATGGCACCACAGGCCTTTGATGCCACTTCGCCTGTGCTGTCCTGGCTTATCCGCCTGGCGGCGATCGTCGCCGTGGTCGCCTTCCTCTGGCCCATGCGCAATCAGCTGGCGGAGTGGCTGAACGGCAAGCCCATGCCCTGGCTCTCGGCGCTGGGCATGCTGGGCGGCGGCCTGGGAATGTCCATGGTCGTGGCATTTCTGCTCTCGCCGGCCCTCGGTGTGCTCGGGGCTTGGGACTTCAGCAGCTTCCCAGTCCATATCGTCGCCCAAATCATTGCCTTTGGCATCATCGTGATTGCGGCGATCTGGTATATCCTTGTCAAGAATGCCCAGAAGGCACGAGGCATTAACGTCGACTTCGCCTTCAAGGAGATTCCGCCCGAATAGTCTTGTATATGACATGCCGGTGATGATCAGTGTTTGATACTACTGATCATCACCGGCACCTGACGCCATGCAACTTTGGAGTGTTTGATGCCCATCATTGAAGAGATCCTATCGAAGATCGAGGACTGGCGAGGGAAACCCGTCTCCATTCAGCCTCTTTCCGGCGGGTTGACCAATACCAATTATAAGATCGAAGTGGACGGACAACCTTTTTTCGTGCGCGTGCCGGGGGCCAGCACAGAACTTCTTGCAATTGATCGCAACAACGAATACTTCAATTCAAAAGCCGCGGCCGAGGCGGGGGTCGGGCCGAGAGTACTTTATTATCTGCCGGATTATCACGCAATGGTCCTGGAGTTCATCCATGGAAAGACGATGTCGAAGGAATCCTTGAACGGGCCGGGCATGCCGGCACGCATGGCGCAGGCGATAAAGAAATTACACGCCGGTCCCCGCTTCCTCGCCGACTTCAACATGTTCCGCCTCACGGAATACTACCTCAAGATTTGCCACGACCGCGCCATCCCCATGCCGGAAGGTTATTTGGACCGAATGCCGACGGTGAAACAGATCGAAGAAGGCATGTCCGCGCATTCCCTGCCCACGGTTCCCTGCAACAATGATCTGCTGGCCGAAAATTACATGGATGACGGAACATCCTTGCGGCTCATCGACTACGAATACAGCGGCAACAATGATCCATGCTTTGAATTGGGAAATACCTGCCAGGAAATGCAATTCAACGACGATCGAATCAACGAAGTTTGTTCTGCTTATTTCGGCTGCGCAACACCGGACAAGATCGCCCGCATGAAATTGAACATGATCATGTCGGACGTGGGCTGGGGATTATGGGCTGCGATTCAGGCTAAAATATCGAAGATCGATTTCGACTTTTGGGGTTGGGCGGTGGAACGCTGGGATCGGGCTGTCACAAAAATGGATTCAAAAGAATTCCATGGCTGGCTGAATGATGTGTGGAGATCGTGATTTCAAGAAGAAAAGGTGAAACAAATGAAGGATCAGGCACAGATTGTAATTGTGGGTGGAGGCATCGTCGGCGCGCAGATCGCGTATCATCTGGCAAAGATGGGGCGCAAAGATATTGTCTTGCTGGAGAAGGGCGAGATCGCCAGCGGCGAGTCTTCTCACGCGGCGGGATTGGTCACGCAGTTTGCGACGGCACAGACCATGTTGAAGTTCCGCATGTACAGCATCGAGCTGTACAGTGAACTTGGCTTATTTGATCACGTTGGCAGCCTGCGCGTTGCCTCGACTCGCGAGTCGCTCAAGGATTTGGAGCGGAGCGTCAGCCGCGCCAAGGCCCTGGGATTGGAATGCGAAGTCATCGGTCCGGACGAGGCACTGCAGCACATGCCGCAAATCACCAAGAAAGATTTATACGGCGCGATCTATCTTCCACGCGACGGACAGCTGGATCCATACACCACCACGAACAGCATGGTCAAATTTGCCAAAGACCTGGGCGTAACGGTTTATACCAACACGCGCGTGACCGGGATTAGATTGTCAGCGAAAGGCGAGGTCCAAGAGGTCGTGACCGAGCAGGGATCGATCAAGACCGAGCTGGTCGTCAACGCGGCCGGACTTTGGGCACCGCGCATCGCCGCAATGGCCGGCCTGCACTTCCCCACCACGCCCGTGGATCATCAGCACATCGCCTTGAAGGCTGTCCCGGGTCATGAGTTCAATGCCAAGACACCCTGTTTGCGCGATCCGGAAAACCTGGTCTACATGCGCCAGGAACAGGGCGGACTCGTGATCGGCGGCTATGAACCGAATCCGCTGGCGCGCTGGATCGACGGGGTGCCGTGGGAACATGGTGGTACAGCCTTGCCTGGTGATATGGACCGCTTCGAGCAGCTGCTCGAGGGCGCGATCCGACGACTGCCGTTCCTGGATCAAGCCGGCATCATCACCTTGGTCTGCCATCCCGGCGCGTACACGCCCGACTGCCAGCCTATCCTTGGACCGATGGCGGGTGTGCGCGGCCTGTGGATGGCGGCGGGCTTTTCGCTCAATGGCTACGGCGGCGCGGGCGGCGTCGGCAAGCTGCTGGCCGAATGGATCATCGGCGGCGAACCCACGATGGATGTGTACGCCTATAAAGCCACGCGCTTCAGCACCTACTATGAGGATCCGCAATACGCCTGCGAACGGACGCGCGAGAGCGTGAAATATTACTATCGCCTGCGCTTCCCAAATGACGAATTTGAATGGGCACGCCCGCATCGCCTCAGTCCGGTGTATCACCGCG
>Ga0335081_10000361_pt1 | contig 83565 bp, 77 predicted proteins | sample Lox_Sample_35_FD_206713 | JGI IMG/M metagenome (GOLD analysis project Ga0335081, IMG submission 206713) | Soil microbial communities from Loxahatchee National Wildlife Refuge, Florida, United States - Lox_Sample_3.5 | ecosystem: Environmental > Terrestrial > Soil > Wetlands | place: USA... | reverse complement strand
GGGCCGCGGTAGACCACGGCGGCCACGGCGAACCCGACTGCACGCATCCGGGCCGCCGTGCGCGCGACCCGGACTGCGTCCGCGAGCGCCGGTACGTCGGGCGCTTCTCCCTCTCCGAGCACGGCGCGAGCATCGATGACGCGGGCGTCCAAGCCAGCGGCGCGGAGCCTCGCGCGCAGCGAGGCGCAGCTCCGCGTCGCACGCACGCGCACCCCCACCGCGATCGCCCACGTCGCCCTGCGGATCAGCACCAGTTCATGGTCCTCAAGCTCCACGTCGAATAAAATCAGCGTGCTCGGGCCGCCACGGAGCACGGCAACGTTCAGCTCGACCAGCGCCAGCGGATCCCCGACGTCTCTGCCGGCGCTGCGCAACAGGCCAAGGGAAGAACCAATCCCCGATGGGAGCTCCGCTTCGCCCTGGCGCGAAATCACCCGCGCCACCAGGCGCCCCCCTGCGACGAAGGCGAATTCCTGATCGCTAACAGGGATGCGACGTCCGCCGCCCAAAGCATATTCGAGCCGCGCGCGAATGAGCACGCCGTCGTCGACCAAGTCCGCTAGGTCAATCGCAAGCTGCCATTCCTCCACCACCGGTTGGCCGGGCGGCAGGACCAGCACGGGCGCTGGCAAAGGAACGCGCAGCAGCAACCGAGGCGGGAAGCGCGTGAGCACCACGAGGTCGGTATCGAGGCGCGCCTGCGGTCCGAGCAGTTGGGACAGCTGGTCGGTGCCGTCGGTCAGCCTCACATCCGCTGCGACACCCGATATGTCGCGCAGACCTTGCAGCTCGGCATCCGACAACGGGCTGAACCAGAGGACCGTGATGCGGTCGCTCGGTCGGGCCTGATCCCGGAGAAAGGTCGCGATGGCGGATCGGTCCGACGCCGTCAATCCGACGCAAAAGAGGCGGTCACCCGTATCGGCGGGTCCTGCTCGGAACGTGGAGCCGACGCACAGCACCGGGACGGAGCGTCGCCTTCGGAGCTTTGTGGCGAGGCCGACGATGTCCACGGAGCTCGAGCCGACCGCGACGAGATCGATCACGGCGTTGGTCACCGTGTCGGCCAAGGCATCTACGCTGAGTTCGGACGCAAACATGACCTCAACCGATCGTGCCAGTCCGTTCGCGGCCTCACGCAGCGAGGTGACCGCGCGATCGGCCGCTTCGTCGAGCGCCGGCGACCGCTCTTGGCCGAACCAGGCGATGCGCTCCGGCTGCTGTCGGGCAATGACGATGGCCCGCGCCGCCGACGGAGCGAAACGCCGGACGGCCGCGAAGATATGTCGCGCATCGAGCCCGAGTTCGATAACCACAAGGACATGCCGGAAATTCATCGCATCCGGGCCTCGCTCGGGCGGGCCCCCCCGTCCGCGGCTGGCAGAACGCGGCACATTAGGTGCATCCGGGCCGATCGGGTATCGCTCTGCGCTCCATCCCGCCGGTCATGGGATCGACCACGTGCGCTTGCGCCGAGACAAGGCTTCCGTCCGCGGCGAACTCATATAGGTTGAAGCCGGCGCGCACCGACGAATCGGGATGATCGAGTGCGGCCCCGCTGGCGGCGATGATGTCGAGTTCTCCAATCGGTGTCCCAAGCGTGCAGCGGACCCGGACGTGGATGTGACCGAACAGCACGGCCCCGCGGGCCAGCCGCATGAGCGCGCTACGCAAGCGCGCAGCGTCCACCAGACCGTCGCGAAGCTGCATGAGCCGGCATCGGCTGTCCACGGGCGGATGATGAATCAGAACGACCGGCATCCTCGCCTTGATCTCGGGATGTGCGAGCACGGACTGGAATGCCTCGAGTTGCGCCTGCCCAAGATAGCCGGCGGAAACGAATGGCGGCCGCGGCACGGCGCTCGACAACGCGATGATCGCGACCTTGCCACGCAACTTTACGCAGGGAAAGTGGCCGGCCGGCAGCTCGCGGGCGAGATCGGGAAGATCGCTTTGCAGGAAACGCTCGAAGTGATGAGCGAAACGTCGATGGCGCTGCGTCGAGGGCAGGTAGATGTCATGATTGCCCGGGACCACACTCACTTCCGTCCGCAGCGCGGCCTCGTCCAGGAGGGCGGTCGCCTGTTCATACTCGTGCTCGAGCGCGAGGTTCGTGATGTCGCCCGTGACCACGAGATGGTCCGCGTGTTTGGCCGCCGCAGAGAGCACCGCAAGCAGATAGTCGCGGCGATGGACGCGCCCGCGATGCAGGATGAGGTTCACGTAACCTGTGAGGCGCTTGTTGAAAATGATGCGGCGCCACTCCGCACTGGTGCGCGAGAGCACGTGCAGGTCGGAGACGTGGGCAATCCGGAACAAGGTGGTTCACCTGGTGGCGGCGAGCATTGTGATCGCGCGGGCTGAACGCATATCCATGCCGTGCTGATGGTCGCCGCCCGGCGGTTGGCGGAACGGCCCGAACAGAATTTCTCGCCAGCCTTCCGGCTGAGCTGAGCCGCCATGCTTGTGCTACCGCGGAAAGCAACGCCTTGACCGAGATCAATGGCCTCGCTCCAAGCGCCCGGGTCCGGATTTGCGCGCCGCAAAACAGGTTACGGGCACGAAAGCCAGGCCCCGCCTTGATGTACATCAATTACGAGGAGTACGCCTTTTAACTAAAAATCCGCGAGAGCCCGCGTTGATCGACTGGAACGCAATCGGACAGCGCTCGTCGTGAAGCGTCAAGAGCAACAACCGCGACAGCGCCGCGGCGGCCAGGACGCGTCCGCAAGGATGACGTGACGATGAACGAAGCCCGCGCGCCCAATTCCGAGGCCGCCGCGCTGCCGGTGCAGCAGCTTCCGCGCAGCATTTGGGCGCTCGGCTTCGTCAGCATGTTGATGGACATCTCCTCCGAGATGATACACGGCCTGCTGCCCGTCTTTCTCGCCAATGTGCTGAACGCGAGCGCGACGACCATCGGGTTGATCGAGGGGATCGGCGAAGCGACCGCGTCGATTTCGAAGCTGTTCTCGGGCTGGATCAGCGACCGGATCGGCAAGCGCAAGCCGCTGATCGTGTTAGGCTATGGGCTGGCCGCTCTGTCGAAACCGCTGTTCGCCGTGGCGACGACCCCTGCCTGGGTGCTGCTGGCGCGCTTCTCGGACCGCATCGGCAAGGGCTTCCGCGATGCGCCGCGCGATGCGCTGGTCGGGGATCTCGTCCCGCGCGAAGCACGCGGCGCAGCCTATGGGCTGCGCCAGTCGCTCGACATTGTCGGCGCGTTCGTCGGCCCCCTTCTCGCCATCGCGCTCATGGCACTGTTCAAGGACAATTTCCGCCTGATCTTCTGGCTCGCCATCATCCCGGCGCTGATATCCGTCGCGGTTCTCATCCTCGGGGTGCGGGAGGCGGCGGATCACCGCAAGGCGGAGCAGCCGCAGGCCACCATTCACTGGAACGAGTTTCGCCGCCTCGGCCGCCCGTTCTGGTTCGTCGTCGTCGTGGGAGCACTATTGACGCTCGCCCGCTTCAGCGAGGCGTTCCTCATCCTGCGCGCGCAAGGTGCCGGCCTGCGGGTTGCCTTGGCGCCGCTCGTGCTCGTCGTCATGAATGTCGTGTACTCCGGCTCGGCCTACCCGGCGGGGAAGCTGTCGGATCGGCTTGACCGCGGGCGCATGCTCGCGACCGGGTTCGTCGTGCTGGTCCTCGCCGACGTGGCGCTGGCTTTGCCCCTGGGCCTGGCGGTCGTGATGCTCGGCGTCGCCCTGTGGGGGCTGCACATGGGGCTGACGCAAGGGGTGCTCGCGGCGCTGGTCGCCGACACCGCGCCGGTGGCGCTGCGCGGAACCGCCTTCGGGCTGTTCAATCTCGTGAGCGGGATCGCCCTCCTGCTCGCGAGCCTGATCGCCGGAGCCCTGTGGCAGATGATCGGCCCGCAGGCCACGTTCATCGCCGGCGCGGCCTTCACGGCCGCAGGGCTCGTCGGCTCGGTCCGCTTCTGGGGCACGCCGCGGAAAGGCGCGCCGGGAGGCGATGTTTCACCGTAGAATCGGAACGCACAGGACCACGCCTTGGCAATCCAGGACATGAATAGCTCGGCTTAGCGAGATTGCTCGCGTGCGATTCGCCGCTTTGACGCTTCGACCCCGAGACGGTCACAGTAGTTCATCCAGCAGAAGATGAATACCAACGCTGCGACCAATGCTACGCCGGCGATGATCCATTCCATTGCAATCACGGTGAGTACAACGGGGGCTGCGCGAATCAACCATGATGGGTTGAATGCGCGTTGATCTGAATCAATGCTGCGGCGGTCGGCTCACGCGTTTCGCGGCTTCCACCTCTTGTACGGATTGCGCCCGAGGTTCGCGTTGAAATAGCGAGGATCGCTCGACACTTCGGCGCCTGCCCATGGCGGAATGGCATAACGCTCGGACTCGTCGGCGACCTCGATCTCGGCGAGGATCAAGCCGTCATTGTCGCCGTGGAACTCGTCGATCTCCCAGACGTGACCCTGATATTCCTCGCGATAGCGCGTCTTCTCGACCAGCGGACGCTCGCAGAGCTGATCGAGCATGGTGGCCGCGTCCGCCATGGGAATCGGATATTCGAATTCGAGGCGAGTGATTCCGGTCGTCGATCCTTTCACCGTCAAACAGGCCCTGTCGCCGGCGATCCGCACACGCACCACGCGCTCGTTCACTGTTGACAGGTAGCCCTGGCGATACAACACGCCCGACTCCTTGGGCTTCCACGCGTTCGGCTTGACCAGATATTTGTGCTCGATTTCGGCAGCCATGGGGTTGTTCCTTGCTGGACCCGCTGCAGGTTATGTGATCCTGCATGATGTTGATCGCGTTGGCGACGTCATCAATGCATCCCGGCATCGACCGCGCCTGCGCCAGCAATCGCTGGGCCTCCGGCGGGCTTGCCCGGCGATCGCGTCGTCCCGAAAGGAGCGAGACCGACACCGGGTCACACGATCTTCCCCCATCGATGAGCCGCTTCCCGCGAAAGAATTCCGCGAGGCGCGATCGACGACCGCGCTTCGTCGATGGGTCCGTCAGCGCCGTCAGATCGCCTGCAGTTCGCGGCGGCACGCGTCGCTGAAGCCGCGCAACGGGTCCATTTCCTTGATCAGCTCCGCCAAGTCGGGAAATGCCCGGTTGCGGATTCCGATTTAATCCGGCCGGGTATTCCGAGGTGAAGGCGGCCGGGATTCCGATTTGAAGCCGGCCACCGTTCCGAGATGAATCCGGCCACCGTTCCGATTTGAAGCCGGCCGCCGGCACGGTGGATGGCGGCTTTTCCTGCGGGTCAGCGACTCAGGGCATCAGGCCCTCCTCGATCAACGGGGAGGGGTTTGATGCCAGCCAGAAGAGAGCTGACCATGCGGCAATTGCGGCAGATGCTGCGGCTGCACCACGACGGCGTGAGCGCACGAGCGATCGGGCGCACGCTCGGGGTGGCGCGCAGCACGATCCAGGACAATCTCGAGCGAGCGCGGGCGGCCGGGATCGATTGGCCTTTGCCGGCCGAGTGGAGCGACGAGGTTCTCGAGCAGCGGCTGTTCGCCCGCAGTGGCGTCAGGCCGGGCCGGCGCCGGCACAGCGAACCGGACTGGGCGGCGCTGGCGCGCGAGCTCAAGCGGCCGGGCGTCAACCTGATGGTGCTGTGGGAGGAGTACCGCGAAGCTCATCCGGACGGCTACGGCTACTCGCGATTCTGCGATCTCTATCGCGAGTTCGAGCGACGCCTGTCGCCGGTGATGCGCCAGCACCACGTCGCCGGCGACAAGGTGTTCGTCGACTACTCCGGCAAGAAGATCGCCATCGTCGATCCGACGACCGGCGAGGTGCGCGACGCCGAGATCTTCGTCGCGGTGCTGGGCGCCTCGAATTACACCTACGCCGAAGCGACCTGGACGCAGGCGCTGCCGGACTGGATCGAGGCACATGTGCGCATGTTCGGCTTTCTCGGCGGCGTGCCGCGTCTCGTCGTGCCGGACAATCTCAAGAGCGGCGTGCACAAGGCTTCGTTCTACGATCCCGAGATCAATCGCAGCTACGCCATGATGGCGGCGCATTACGGCGTCGGCATTCTGCCGGCGCGTCCGTATCGCCCGCGCGACAAGGCCAAGGTCGAAGCGGGCGTGAGATTCGCCCAGACCTACATTCTCGGGCGGCTGCGGCACCAGACGTTCTTCTCGCTCGCCGAAGCCAACAGCGCGATCCGGCTGGCGCTCGGCCGCATGAACAGCCACGTCATGCGGCGCCTCGGGACGAGCCGCAGCGATCTGTTCGCGAGCATCGAGCGGGAAGCGCTGCGCGCCTTGCCGGCGAGCGAGTACGAGTTCGCCGAATGGCGGTTTGCCCGCGTGGGCGTCGACTATCACGTCGAAGTCGAGGGCTTCTACTACTCGGTGCCGCACGCGCTGATCCGCGCCCAGGTCGACCTGCGCATCACCGGCCGCACCATCGAGGTATTCCATCGCGCCAAGCGCGTCGCCGCCCATCAGCGCCGCTATGGCGGTCCGCGGCACGGCACCGATCCGGACCACATGCCGAGCGCGCACCGACGCTATGCCGCATGGTCGCCGGAGCGCTTCCAGCGCTGGGCGCGATCGATCGGTCCCAATGCCGAAGGGCTGGTGGTCGCCGTGCTCGCCAACCGCCCGCATCCCGAGCAGGGCTTTCGCACCTGCCTCGGCGTGCTGCGCCTGTTCCGCGGGCTCGACATTGCGCGCGCCGAGGCGGTCGCGGCCCGCGCCCTCGCCATCGAGGCGCTCACCTACAAGAGCGTCGCCTCCATCCTGGAAAACAATCTCGATCGCGCGCCGCAAGCCACCGAGAGCTCCACCGTGATTGCGCATCACAACGTCCGCGGCCCCGGCTACTTCCACTGAAAGGAGAAACAAATGCTGACCCATCCAACTCTCGATCTGCTGCACGAGCTCGGCCTGCACGGCATGGCCAAGGGCTTCACGGCGCTCGAACAGGATGCCGAGAGCGGTAGCCTCCAACATGCCGAATGGCTCGGCCTCCTGCTCGAGCACGAAGTCACATTGCGCCGCCAGAAGCGCTTCGAAGCCCGCGCCAGGACCGCACGGCTGCGCCACAACGCCAGCGTCGAGGACGTCGATTACCGTGCCGCCCGCGGCCTCGATCGCGCTCTCTTTCTCAAGCTCGCCGCCTGCGACTTCATCCGCGAGCGGCGCAATCTGTTGATCACCGGCCCGTGCGGCGTCGGCAAGAGCTGGCTCGCCTGCGCGCTCGGCCACAAGGCCTGCCGCGAGGACTTCTCCGTCCTCTATCACCGCACGCCGCGGCTGTTCGCAGCCCTCGCACTCGCCCGCGGCGACGGCCGCTATGCGAAGCTCCTGCGCGCGCTCGCCCGCGTCGATCTTCTCATCCTCGACGATTGGGGACCCGAGCAGCTCAGTGCCGAGCAGCGCCGCGATCTCCTGGAGATCGTCGAGGACCGTTACGACGCCCGCTCGATCGTCCTCACCAGCCAGCTGCCGGTCGAGCGCTGGTACGAGATCATCGGCGATCCCACGCTCGCCGACGCCATCCTCGATCGCATCATCCACAGCGCCTACAGGATCGCGCTCGCGGGCGACAGCATGCGCAAGCTCAAGGCCCAAGCGCAAATCGAGCCCGAGGCTCGATCTTCCGCAAAGCAAGCCGCGCGCGACACCGCTGCGCCCAAATCCGTGCACGCAAAGGCGCACCGCAAATGACCGGTGCCCACCTCACCGCCCGCCCCGGTGGGTCAACAGGCACCTCCCGCGCGCGCCGCCGCGTCAGCTGTGGGGCACGCCGCAGCGCGCGCGGGCCCCTCCTGTTGACTACCGGGACGGCCTCCGCCGTGCCTGTTCGACCAAGCGCAGTCACCGCCACACGCTTGACCGCGACCAAAATCGAAAACATCATCCCCACGACCCGCGGGCACTCGGCCAGGTGGCCGGCTTCAAATCGGAACCATGGCCGGCTTCAGCTCGGAACGGGTGGCCGGCTTCATATTGGAATGCCTGGCCGGCTTCGTCGGAATCCGCACCCGGTTGGGCGCGAGATACGTCTCGATGATCATGCGCCCCACCTTCTCGGCCTCTTCGATCACCTCATCGCCGGAGATCACTTTCATACGTCCGATCAGCGCGTACATGCCGACCAGCTGTGAAGCCTCGGACTTGTCGTGCACCAGCGCATCGGCATAGAGGCTCGACGCCTCTTCGATGAACTTCTTGTAGAGCTTGTGGCGCTGGGAAACCGCGAGCGCCTTGCGGCGCACGTGGTGCCGGCGGCGTTCCATCACCCAATTGGACAGGACGGTCGACACGCTGCCGACCGCCGAGCCCCAGAACGCCGCGACCGGAATGTAGAGGGGGTCGATCATCTGGCGCTGCCCACCGTTGCGCGGCCATGCTCGAACACCGTCCGGCACGACGCGCTGAGATCGGATTTGCGCTGCCGCAGGCAGGCCTCCACCTTGCCGGCATCCGGAATGTAGGCGCCGCAAAGCCTGAAGGCGTCGGGCGTGCACGCGGCCTGCTGGTCCGGGGTGCCGCGATACTCGCTGGCCCAGGCGGCGCCTTGGGACGCGAGGCTCGCGATAAGCGTTAAAACGGGGATGGCGAGCTTTGCCATGCTGCCAGGTTTTGCCATCGTCTCATTCTCCCTCTTGGTGTGGTGCGGCTCGTGAGCATCTTGCTCCCTAAGCGGTGATGATAAAACTATACGGTATAGTTTTGTTAATGTCAACGCCTCGCTTCCGGCACCTTCAGTCCCTCAACCGGCTGAAGCGTGCCGCCGACGGGGAGTGGACCGGCTCACGTTTCGCGTGCAGACGGAAGACCGTGCCTGCACGATCGCGCTCAGCCAGGCGAAGTGAGTTGTCGTCGGCGCACCATGAGTTCTTGATCAAACGGTGACACCGGGATTTCGGGGATGGATGAGACTCTGGTTGCGAATTCTGCCGGGAGACGCGATGCTGAGGCCAGACGAGGACGGAGCTTGCAGGATTGCTCTGGGCCGTCGGCGGGCCGGTCGGGCGGCGGGCCATCGCGCGGTGCCGCGTGAGCCCGATCGACGGCGGTTTTGGCCGAACGAACCCAAGGCGCAAAGGTCAAAGATTTCAACGGAGGGACCGATTAATCCATTCGCTGAGCGCCTGGCTTATGGATCGAGCGGAATGCTCCGAGGTTTGGCAAAATGGCAGAACGACTGGCTGGTCGGGCACGTGGCGCCGGAAGCCTTCGTCGGGGACACCATCGCGCCGGTGAAGGACGGCGACAAGATCACGCTCGACCCGGAAAAGAACCTAATCCAGCTCAACGTGCCCGCCAGGGAGCTCGCCTCCCGCCGCAAGAAATGGAAGGCGCCGAAGCCGCGCTACCGCGACGGGGTGCTGGCCGAATATGCGCGACATGTCTCGTCGACGGCCGAGGGGGCGATCGTGGAATAGGCAATCACACGCGTCCGATGGCGAAAAATACGGAGGAGCGCCCCATATTTGGGGACGCATGGAGACCGTGCAATGGATGAGGACACGGCAAAAAAAATCTTGGAGAACTGCAAGGAGATCATCGCCTATACGCAAATTTCGGGCGATCGATCTGGAATGCAAATCTCTGGGGCACTCGTTGATTGGGAAATGTTGGCCGTCATAGCTGACATATCTCGGCTGATCGAATCGGGAACTGACCCCAAGACCTTTCCGGAACCGATAAAGCGTGGATTACGCGATCTCGCCCGGGTCGCAGGCGCTGTGCGGTCCGGAGGACTGCACGAGCGTGCCAGGCCCGGTCTATTTCAGCGCCTCCGCATGACTAAGATGCAGCGTATCGGCGAACAGCTGAAAGATCATGAGCGTCAAGAGACTTTGAAGCACAAGGAGGTCATCGACGATTTGATGGCGCGGGGAGACGAGGGGCGCAAGATCGCACAACATATCAGCGTTGTCGTTGCAGGCTGCTTGATTGGGAGGCTGTAGCCCGCGTGCTCCGCCTTGGCGCACGCTCGACCGATCCGCAACCTGATTCAGGTCAACGTGCCTGCGGATCGAAAACGCCTTGACGACGTAAGGGCTCGGGTCGCGGACGTGCTCCGGCCAGTCACCTTCCTTCAACATTCCCGGCATAAGCTCGACGCGAACGCTATTGTTGATTTCAGCGATCAGCATCGAGGAGAGCAGCTTGAACGTCGTGCCCGTCACGGTCGCGAGCATATCTGTCTTGGCGAGCGGTGGAGACACGCACACCGGGTGGCCGGGTCCCTCGACACGTCATTTGGCAGAACGGCAGAACAAAGCCATTCGGCGAGATCGCAATGATTTCAATGATGCGCCTGCGAGCGGCTTCGTTGCGAGCGAGCGACGTCACCAGCAGGGACATGGCCTGTGCCCGCGGCGCGCTGATCCGCCCAGAACGGCAAGACGGCCGAACGAACCCAAGGCGCAAAGGTCAAAGGTTTCAACGGAGGAACCGATTAATCCATTCGCTCGGCGTCTGGCTTATGGATCGCGCGGAATGCTCCCGAGGTTTGGCAAAATGGCAGAACGAACCCAGGGCGATAAACTCAATGATTTCAACGAGCGGTCGCCGCTCGCTGATCCTCGCAGCACGAAGGACCATTTGCGGAAGGTGAAGCGCCGGCCGGGAGCGAATTGCAGAACTGCAGAACAAAGCCATTCGGCGGAATCGCAATGATTTCAACGAGCGCACTCGAGCGGCATCCGACGCGAGGCGCCATTCGCCCGCGCGACCGCGTGCGGCCCATTCCGGCAGAATGCAGAATTGCAAACCGCAGAACAAAGCCATTCGGCGAAATCGCAATAATTTCAATGAGCGCACCTCGAGCGGGCATCCAGCCCAAGGCGGCGTCCGCCCGCGTCGATCGCGTTCGGCGCATTTTGGCAGAACATCCCAACTGGGATAACAGCAATGATTCCAATGATCGCAGCGACGCCGAAATCGGCCGCCGCCGGCCTCAGGCGGCCAGCTCAGTATTCGACGCGCCCGATCGCCTGCCGCAAGGACGTCGAAGCACTTTTCGTCGATCGGCGTGCCGACCATCTCGGACATCGTCGCCAGTGTCCGGCTCACCGCCAGCGCGGCGGGATCGGCCGATGTCGTGTAGCAGGCGGTGCGCTCGAGCCGGCGGGTTAACGCCCGGTTCCGCCGCTTGATTTTGCACGGTCCCGCCGCCATGGTGCGCCGATGGACCAGCACGTTGTATCGCCGACGCAGGGAGCCGGCGGCGCCGCCGATCTCACCGGCGCCGTGCGTCAGGACTGGACCCGCGCCGAGGTGCGCGCGCTGTTCGACCTGCCGTTTCTCGAGCTGATCTTTCACGCCCAGCGCATCCATCGGCTGCACTTCGATCCGTGCGAGGTGCAGATCTCGACGCTGCTCTCGATCAAGACCGGCGGCTGCCCGGAGGACTGCGCCTACTGCCCGCAAAGCGCGCACTACGAGGCGGGCGTGAAGGCGGAGAAGCTGATGGACGCCGCGGCCGTGATCGCCGAGGCGCGCGCCGCGAAGGACGCCGGCGCGAGCCGCTTCTGCATGGGCGCGGCCTGGCGCAACCCGAAGGACCGCGATCTCGATGCGGTCTGCACCATGATCGAGGGCGTCAAGGCGCTCGGGCTCGAGACCTGCGCGACGCTCGGCATGCTCGATGCGACGCAGGCGCGGCGGCTGAAGGACTCGGGCCTCGACTACTACAACCACAATCTCGACACCTCGCCCGAGTTCTACGGCGCGATCATCACGACGCGCACCTATCAGGATCGCCTCGACACGCTCGACCACGTGCGCGCCGCCGGCATCAACGTGTGCTGCGGCGGCATCGTCGGCATGGGCGAGAGCCGGGAGGACCGCGTCGGCATGATCGTCGCCCTCGCGACCCTGCCGGTGCATCCCGAGTCGGTGCCGATCAACATGCTGGTGCAGGTCGCGGGCACGCCGCTCGCAACCGGCAAGGCGCTCGACGCAATCGAGTTCGTGCGCACCATCGCGGCCGCGCGCATCACCATGCCGGCCTCGGTGGTTCGTTTATCCGCCGGCCGCGAGCAGATGAGCGAGGAGACGCAGGCGCTCTGCTTCGTCGCCGGCGCCAACTCGATCTTCTGCGGGCCAAAACTTCTCACCACGCCCAATCCCGGCCGCGACCGCGATCGCGTGCTGATGGGCAAGCTCGGCCTCACCGCGATGGAGTGACGCTCGCCGTCATTGCGAGGCGCGCAACGCGCGCCGAAGCAATCTCGCGCCGCAGCGCTCCTGGCGCGAGATTGATCTTCGGCGTGCTGCGCGCGCCTCGCAATGACGGCACACAGGCGTCAGTTCCCGCCTCCGCGCGATTTGTCGCAGCCCCGCTCCTTTCCGCGAATTAATTTCACGGACGGGAAATCGTAAGGCGGCATCGTCAATTAATGCGTTGAACAAGCATGAGGAGCGCCGCGCATCGGGCCGCGCGCGATTCCCGTCAATTTGCGGAGACAGCCATGACCCCCAACGACTTCCACTACTCCCGCCCGCCGACGCGCCTCACGCTGCGCCGGTTCGCGCTGCTTGCCTCGGTCGCCGCGATCGCTGCCGGCGTGATCGTCGCCGGTCCCGGCAGCTTCGACCGGATCACCGGCTTCGGCTCGCCGGCGCAGGCCGCCGAGGCGGTGTCCGCCCAGCATCCGGCCGGCTTCGCCGATCTCGTCGCGAAGGTGAAGCCCGCCGTCATCTCGGTGCGCGTCAAGATCACCCGCGACGAGACCACCGGCTCGGGCGGCGGCAACGTCATTCCGTTCAAGCGCGGCGCGCCGATGGAGAAGTTCTTCCAGCAGTTCGGCTTCGGCAACCTGCCGAACGGCCTGCGGCCGCGCCAGGTGATCACCGGCGAAGGCTCCGGCTTCTTCATCTCGGGCGACGGCTACGCGGTCACCAACAACCACGTGGTCGATCATGCGAGCTCGGTGCAGGTCACGACCGACAACGGCAAGACCTACACCGCGAAGGTGATCGGCACCGATCCGAAGACCGACCTCGCGCTCATCAAGGTCGACGGCCAGGGCGAGTTCCCCTACGTGAAGTTCGCCGATCAGGCGCCGCGCGTCGGCGACTGGGTGGTCGCGGTCGGCAATCCGTTCGGTCTCGGCGGCACCGTGACGGCCGGCATCGTCTCGGCGCGCGGGCGCGACATCGGCGCCGGGCCCTATGACGACTACATCCAGATCGACGCGCCGATCAACAAGGGCAATTCGGGCGGCCCGGCGTTCGACACCGAAGGCCACGTGATCGGCGTCAACACCGCGATCTTCTCGCCCTCGGGCGGCTCGGTCGGCATCGGCTTCGACATTCCGGCCGAGACCGCCAAGATGGTCGTCGCCCAGCTCAAGGACCATGGCCACGTGACCCGCGGCTGGATCGGCGTGCAGGTGCAGCCGGTGACCGCGGACATCGCCGACAGCCTCGGCCTCAAGCAGGCGCAAGGCGCGATCGTCGATGCGCCGCAGCCGAACAGCCCGGCCGCCAAGGCGGGCATCAAGGCGGGCGACGTGATCACCGCTATCAACGGCACGCCGGTGAAGGACTCGCGCGATCTCGCCCGCCGCATCGGCATGACGGCGCCGGGCACCTCGGTCAAGCTCGACATCGTGCGCGAGGGCAAGAGCCAGACCCTGACGATGACGCTCGGCGAGATGCCGACCGAGCGGCAGGCAAGTGCCGATGCGGGCCAGCACGCTTCGCCGACGAGCGGCGTGCCGCATCTCGGCCTGCAGCTTGCGCCCGCGAACGAGGTCGAGGGTGCCGGCGATCAAGGCGTGGTGGTGATGGGCGTCGATCCCGGCGGCCCGGCGGCCGAGCATGGCCTGCAGACCGGCGATGTCATCCTCGCGATCGGCGGCAAGCAGGTGTCGAGCCCGGCCGACGTGCGCAATGCGCTGGTCGCGGCCCGCAAGGAGGGTCGGCACGACGTGCTCATGCGGGTCAAGACCGCCGACGCCGCAGCGCATTTCGTCGCCGTGCCGCTCGGCTGAGTTCGATCAAGGTTGCGAGACACCGACGGGGACGGCCGCGGCCGTCCCCGTCGCGATTCGGGCGGCCGCATCGCTCCCATGCGCGGAGGGAGCCTTGAACCGCGGGGCGGCGCCGTCGATAAGGAGGCGGACCTTCCGATCGCCGGACTCGATTGCCGCCGCTGCATGCGACTTCGCCGTAAAACCTTCGACTGGTCGACCGCACTGGTCGCGACCTGCGTGCTGCTGGCAGCCACCGTGGTCTACGTGCGCGACGGCTGGGATCGCTTCGCGGCGGTCTTTCTCGGCGACGTGCACATCTTCGTCGATATCCTGCCAAAAATGGCGGCGGGCTGCCTGATCGGCGTGTTCTCGACCCTGCTCATTCCGCGCGAAATGGTGGCGCGCCTGGTCGGCGCCGAGTCGGGGCTCATCGGCCTCATCATCGCGACGGTTGCGGGCGTGATCATGCCGGGCGGGCCCGTCACCGTCTACCCGGTCGCCGGCGCGTTTCTGGTGGCCGGCGCCGACGTCGGGGCGGCGCTCGCCTTCGTCACCAGCTGGACCCTGCTCGGCTATGCCCGGGCGCTCGTCTGGGAACTGCCGTTCTTCGGCGCGAACTTCGTGCTGTGGCGCATGGCGGTCGCGCCGGCGTTTCCGATCATCGTCGGGCTGCTCGGGCGCTACGCGGCCAAGGTCATTGCGGTGCGCGGGGTGAAGCTATGATGGCGCTCGTCGTCGGCGCGCTGCTGTGGGTGATCGTCGCGGCGCTGGTTGCGGTCGCGGCGGTCAAGGGCAGCGGCCTGGTCAAGACCGGCGTCTGGGAGGGGTTCCTCGATTTCCTGCGGCTCACCCCGCGCGTCGCCATCGGCGTCGTGGGTTCCGGCTATGTTGCGGCAGTCCTGCCGCCCGAGGTGCTCGGCGGGTTGCTCGGGCCGAAATCCGGCCTGCTCGGCACCGCGATCGCAACGCTCGCCGGCGCGTTCACGCCGGGCGGGCCGGTGGTCGGTTTCTCGATCGGCGTCGCCGCGCTCAAGAGCGGCGCCGCGCCGCCGCAGGTGATCGCCTACACGACCGCCTGGGCGCTGTTCGCGATCCAGCGCGTCGCGAGCTACGAGGTGGTGGCGATGCCGGCGAAGGTCGTGTGGCTGCGCGTCATCTGCTCGATCCCGGTGCCGTTCCTCGCCGCCTTCGGCGCGATGCTGATCGGCCACCCGTGAGTCGTAGCCCGCATGGAGCGAAGCGCAATGCGGGACATCGGTCCCGGATTTCGCGCTGCGCCTCCATCCGGGCTACGCGGCTGATCGCTGATGCCTGATCCCTCGTCAATGCACCGCCGCTCCCGCCCGCGGCATGATCGCGCCGCGATGGCGGATCACCTGCGCGGCGAGCTTGTGTGCCGCGAGCGCCGCATCGAGCGGCGCCGTGCCCTGCAGGCGCGCCGCGAGGTAGCCGGCGTTGAAGCCGTCACCCGCCGCCATCGCGTCGACCGGCTCGACCACCTCCGGCACCGGCACGAATTCGCGGTTGCCGCTCGCCGCGACGAGCGCGCTGTTCGGTCCGTTCTTCACCACCACCTCGGGGATGCCGAAGGCCTGCAGGCGGTCGACGGTCGACTCCGGGCTCGGGTCGCCCCACAGGATCGCCTCGTCGTCGAAGGTCGGCAGCGCCACGTCGACGCGCTTGAGCGTTTCGATGAACACGGTGCGGGCGCGCGTGACGTCGCCCCGCCAGCCGCGCGGCCGGAAATTGCCGTCGAACGCGATGCGGGCGCCGGCCTTGCGCGCCATTTCGAGAATCGCAAGGAAGCGGCCGAGCCCGACATTGGAATAGAGCGAGAGCGTGATGCCGGTGAAATAGATGAGCCGCGCCCCGATCAGGCCCTCGGCGATGTGCGACCACGCGTCGAGCTCGAACAGGTCGCGCGCCGGCGCCGCGTCGCCCCAGTGAAAAAACCGGCGCGCACCGCTCGGGTCGTTGTCGACCAGGTAGAGCCCGGGCAAGCGGCCGGGCACGCGCAGGATGAGATCGCGCGCGACGTTCTCGGCGGCCGCGAGCGCCAGGATGCCTTCCGAATAGGGGTCGTCGCCGAGCGCGGTCGCGTAGGCGACCTCGGCGCTGGCACGCGCCAGGTAGATCGCGGTGTTGAAGGTATCGCCGCCGCAGCCGATGCCGAAGCGCCCGTCGCCGCCGCGTGCGAGCTCGATCATGGCCTCGCCGACCACGACCACGCGCGTGCGCTCGCCGGATCGTGCTTGCGGTTCGCTCGGTCGCTCTTGCGCCATGCGCGTCACAATGGACCGCAGCGTCTGACTTGGCAAATCGCGATGGTGCCGGCCATGCCTGAGGACATCGTCCCGTGAGCCTGCCGACGCGCCTCGCTGCCGCACGGCTGTCGCCGACGGCGCTCGGCGTCGCCTGCGGCGCGGGCGCGGCGTTTTTCTGGGCGGCCGGCTTCGTCGCCGCCCGCCAGGGCATCGAGATTGGCCTTTCGCCCGCCGATCTTGCGCTGCATCGCTTCGCCTGGGCGGGCATCTTCCTGCTGCCGTTGATGCTGCGCGAGCGCAGCGAACGCTTCGGCGGCGTCGGCGCCTGGCGCGCCGTGCTGCTCACGCTTGCGGGCGGGCCGCCGCTCGCGATCATCAGCTATTCGGGCTTCATCCTGGTGCCGCTCGGGCATGGCGGCGTGATCCAGCCGTCGAGCGCGGCGCTGTTCGGCCTCATCTATGCGAGCGCGGTGCTCGGCGAGTCGCTGCCGCGCGGGCGCGTCGTCGGCGCCATCGTGATCGTGCTCGGGCTTTGCATCATCGGTTTCGAGGCGATCTCAACCATCGGCCGGCACGGGCTGCTCGGCGATTTCGCCTTCGTCGCCGCCGGCTGCTGCTTTGCGACCTTTGCGATGATGGTGAAGCTCTGGCACATCCCGCCGACCCGCGCGACCGTCATCGTGAGCGTGGTCTCGCTCGCCGACATTCCGATTCACTGGGCGCTGTTCGGCTTCGACCGCCTCATCTCGTTCGGCCTGTGGGAGAACCTGATGCAGGCGTTCGCGCAAGGGCTGCTGGCCGGCGCCGGCGCGATCTGGCTGTTCGCTCGCGCCGTGTTTCTCTTGGGGGCGGCGCGCGCGGCCGTGTTCACCGCGCTCGTGCCGCCCTTCACGCTGCTGATCGGTGCCGTGTTTCTCGGCGAGATGCCGACGCTGACGCAGCTCGCCGGAATGCTGGTGGTGCTGGTCGGCTTCCGCATGACGCAGCGGTCGGCGTAGGTCGCGTCAATTCTCCGGTCCCGCGTATTTCCCCGCCGTGTGCGGGAACATCGACTTCACGATCTTCAGCCGCGAAATGTCGGTCGTCGCATCCATGTGCAAGAAGATCGCGGCGTCGCGAAACAGCTTCTCGACCCCGAAGTCGAGCATCATGCCGTTGCCGCCGTGCAGCTCGACCGCGTGCTGGGCGACCTTCATGATCTCTTCCGAGGCGAACAGCTTGACCATGTTGCACAGCGTGTCGGCATCGGCGGCATTCTCGTCGACCGCCCGCGCGGCGCGCTCGGTGAGTGCGCGCACCGCCTCGATCCGCGTCGCCATGTCGGCGATGCGCAGCGCCACCGCCTGATGCTTGATGAGAATGCGGCCGCCCTGCACGTAGTTCTGCACGTAGTCGGACGTGACCTCGAAGGCGCGCACGCCGACGCCGAGGTTCTTTGCCGCCTGGATGATCTTGCCGGGCCGGAAATAGACGCCGGCCTTGCCGAGCGCGTCGTTCTCGACCAGCAGATGATCCGCCGGCACGCGCATGTCCTCGAACACGAGCTCGCCGTTGTTCATGAAGCGGCAGCCGAGCGTCTCGTTGCAGCGCTCGATGGTGAGTCCCGGCGTGCCGCGCGGCACCAGGAACGACGACGTTCCCTGCAGCATGCCGACCTTCGGGTTGGTGTTGGCGTAGACCACGAACAGGCCGGCATCGTAGCCGTTGGAGATGAACTGCTTGCGGCCGTTGATGATCCATTCGTCGCGCTGTTTCACGGCGCGCGTCTGCATGGCGGCTTCCGGAACGTTGTAGGGCAGCCAGCGGTCGGAGGCGCCGCGCGGCTCGGTCAGGCAATGGGCGAGCAGGAACTGCGGGTCGTCGATCAGGCGCTTGAACCATTTCTCCTGCAGGTGGCGCGGCGCGAGGTGGCGCAGCAGGACGGAGACCTTCCAGTTCTGCACCAGCTTGTCGGCGAGCCCCGAATCGCCGCGCGCGATTTCTTCCGCGATGATCGCAAAGGTGCGCACCTCGCTCGCCTTGTCGAGCTCGATGCCGCCGAATTCCTCCGGCACGCCGAGCGTGCGGATGCCGACCTTCTCGGCGCCGGCGAGGATCTCCTTCGGCAGCCGCTCTTCCGGCGTCATCGCCCATTCGCGCTGCCAGTTGTGGCGGATGAACGGGAGAACCACGTCGTCGACGAAGGCGCGGCAGGACTGCCGCATGAGTGATTGCTCTTCGGAGAGACTCATGGGGCGTCTCAGAATTGGCGAATAGCGAGTGGCAAATAGCGAGTGGCGAATAGCGAATAGGGCGTCTACTCGCTATTCGCCATTCGCTACTCGCCCATTACGCCGCCTTGCGGCTCTTCAGGAACTCGCCCATGCGGTCGAGCGCCTTGAGGATGTTCTCGGTCGAGTTGGCATAGGAGAGCCGCAAATAGCCTTCGCCCAGGATGCCGAAGTCCGGCCCGCCGATCACCGCGACGCCGGTGTCCTCGAGCAGCGCGGAGGCAAGCGGCTTCGCCTTCCAGCCGGTGCGCTTGATGTTGGGGAACGCGTAGAAGGCGCCCTTCGGCGTCGCGCATGCGATGCCGGGCAGGCGATTGAGCGCCTCGACCACGACTTTGCGCCGCTTGTCGAACTCGGCGACCATCTTGTGCACGGCGTCCTGCGGGCCGGTGAGCGCCGTGAGTCCGGCATATTGGGTTGGCGCGTTGACGCAGGAGTGCAGGTTGACGGCGAGCTTGCGCGCCATGTCGTAGAGCTTGCCGGGCCACACCGCGTAGCCGAGCCGCCAGCCGGTCATCGCGTAGGTCTTCGACCAGCCGTTGAGCAGAATCAGCCGGTCGCGCAGCGACGGATAGGAGAGCAGGCACACGTGCGTCTCGCCGTCATAGACCATGTGATCGTAGATCTCGTCCGACATCACGGCGACGTCGGGAAATTTTTCCAGGCCCGCCACCAGCTTGTCGACCTCGCGTTTTCCCGTGACTCCCCCGGTTGGGTTGGCGGGCGAGTTGAGAATCAGGAGGCGGGTCTTCGGCGTGATCAGGCTCAGCGTCTCCTCCGCCGAGAATGCGAAGCCGTTCTCCTCGCGGATCGGCACCGGGACCGGGCGCGCGCCGGTGTACTCGATCATCGAGCGGTAGATCGGGAAGCCCGGATCCGGATAGAGGATGTCGGCGCCGGGCTCGCCGAACATCAGGATCGACATGAACATGGTCGGCTTGCCGCCGGGCATGATCATCACCTCGTCGGGCGAGACCTTGACGCTGAAGCGCTTGGCGAGGTCGGCCGCGACCGCCTCGCGCAGCGGCAGGATGCCGACCGCCGGCGTATAGCCGTGATGGCCGTCGCGCAGCGCCTTCACGGCCGCCTCGACGATGTGGTCGGGGGTGCGGAAGTCGGGCTGGCCGATGCCGAGATTGATGATGTCGCGGCCCTGCGCGGCGAGCGCGGTCGCGCGGGCGAGCACCGCGAACGCGTTCTCTTCGCCGATACGGTCGAACGCCGCGATGGTGTGGAGCATTGGTCTCTCCCCGGATTTTCTGTCCTTCAGGGCCGGCACTTGAACCCATCACCGGGGGAAAATCAAATCAGGCGCGCCAAACAAAAAGAGCCCCGGGCTCGCCCGGGGCTCGCGCTTGCGTGTCGCAAGCTGGCGTTCTCGCGGCCGGCCCTCAGTTTCGGGTGGCAGTCTTGTCGCGCGACAACTCGAAGCGGATGTTCTGGTCGGCGCTCCAGCTGTTGTCGGTCGCCGGACCTGCGACGCTCGCGTACGGTCCGGAGGCGGTGCCGGGATGGCCGGCATCCTGCGCAAGAGTCGGGGTCACGACCAGCGTCCCCAGGGCGAGACACGTCAACACCAGTTTCGATTTCATCTTCGTCCTCGTGTGTGATCGCCCACCCCACCGGGAACCTACAATGCTGGTTGCGATGCACAAAGCGCTTCGCCGATTTAGGATGAGTGGAAAAGACAGTTTGTATCAATAAATTAACGCGACTTTTCGCTAAACCAAGCAGACCGCGATCGGCACGGTATTGGGCGAGTGCGAACGGTGCGGAGGTGCCGCCCAAAGAGCCCGCAAAAAGGATCTTGCGGACGGCACGGCCAAACGAAAAAAGCCCCGGGACCAGCCCGGGGCTCGTGCAAAAGCGCCGCGGTCAGTTGGCGCCCTGTGACGTCTGCCAGTCGCGCTGCAGCTCGAAGCGGATGTTCGCATCCGGATCGGTGCCGACCACGCGGCCACCTACGACAGCCGGGGCCGGCGCCGCCACGCTCGCATAGGGGCCGGACGCGTAGCCGTGGTGCACCGGCTTGTGCGCCAGCGCCGGCGTCGCAACGAATGCGGCCAGTCCGAGAACGCTCAAAAGGGTCTTCGAAGTCATCTGGATCTTCCTCATGCCAGTCGGTCGCCTTGCGCCCTATGTGCCCCGTATCGTGCATCGCACAAGGCATCCAGCGGACACGCGTCTCTCACAAAAATGTGAGCCCAATCAATATGTTAATTCGATTTTTATGGCCGCCGCGATAGCCGCTGCGTTAACCATTCTGCATCGCGAAAAGGCTGCCGTTCATGCGTGCGAAGTGTCGGATTTATCAGCAAAAATCATGACGGCGGCCGTCGCGCGACGCGGCGCGCCGGCGTTAAGGCGCGTAAACTTGATGTAACCGCCGCCGCGCAGCCCGGCGCCCGCGAAGAGGAGCTATGCGATCGATGCCGACCGTCGCCGACAAATGCCGCACCTTCCGCGCGCTGCATGAGCAGGGCTGCTTCGTCATTCCCAATCCCTGGGACATCGGCACCGCCCGCTATCTGCAGCATCTCGGCTTCAAGGCGCTGGCGTCGACCAGCGCCGGCTTTGCGTTTGCGCAGGGGCTCGCCGACAACGCCGTCTCCCGCGACATGGTGCTCGCGCATCTGCGCGATCTCGTCGCCGCAACCGATGTTCCGGTGAACGCCGATTTCGAGGGCGGGTTTGCCGACGCACCGGCGGGCGTTGCCGAGAGCGTGACGCTCGCGGTCGCCACCGGCGTCGCCGGCCTCTCGATCGAGGACTCGACCGGCAACAAGGACAACCCGCTCTACGAGTTCGACCTCGCCGTCGCGCGCATCCGTGCGGCGCGCGCCGCGATCGACAAGGCGGGCGGCGACGTCGTGCTCACGGCGCGCAGCGAAGGATACCTGGTGGGTCGGCCCGATCGCGACGAGACCATCCGTCGCCTCAAGGCCTTTGCGGCGGCCGGCGCCGACTGCCTCTATGCGCCCGGCCTGCGCACCCGCGAGCTGATTGGCGCGGTGATCAACGCGGTCGCCCCGAAGCCGGTGAACATCATCATGTCGGGCCCGCTCGGCATCACGGTCGCCGAGCTCGCCGCGCTCGGCGCGCGCCGCATCAGCGTCGGCAGCGCGCTGTCGCGCACCGCATGGGGCGGCTTCATCCGCGCCGCCAAGCAGATCGCCGAGGAGGGGCGCTTCGACGCCTTCGCGGACGGCACGCCGCACACCGAGCTCAATGCCTTCTTCGCCGACGACATGAAGAAGCGGCCGTAATGACCGCAACCGACAACGACGGCGGTGACGCGCCGATCGGTCCCCACGTCGATGCGACGCCGGCGCGCCGGCCGCAGCCGACGATGCTCAACGGCCGCTTCGGCTCGGTCGAACGGCTCGTTGCCGCGCGCCACGGCGACGCCCTATGGGATGAGATCAAGGGCGACGACGGGCTGTGGACCTACATGTTCTCCGGCCCGTTTGCAGACCGCGCCGCATTCTCCGCCTGGCTCGCCGCGCAGGGGCCGCTCGCCGACCCGTTCTACTTCACGATCCTCGACCCGACCGGCCGCGCGCTCGGGCTCGCGAGCCTGATGTCGATCCGCCCCGAGATGCGGGTGATCGAGGTCGGCAACATCCTGCTCGCGCGCGCCTTGCAGCGCACGCCGCTCGCGACCGAGGCGCAGTATCTGCTCGCGCGCCACGTCTTCGAGACGCTGGCGTATCGCCGCTACGAATGGAAATGCAACGCGCTGAACGCGCCCTCGCGCCGCGCCGCGCTGCGCTTCGGCTTCACCTTCGAGGGAATCTTCCGCAGCCACATGATCGTCAAAGGCCGCAATCGCGACACCGCCTGGTTCGCCATGCTCGACACCGAATGGCCGGCGCGCAAGGCCGCGTTCGAGCGCTGGCTCGACCCGGCGAATTTCGATCGCGAAGGGCGGCAGATCAGGAGTTTGCGCGAATTCACCATGGCGGATTGAGCGCCGGGCGCCGCGGCGCATCGGGGCGCGCGTCATCGACCTTGGATGCCGCGAGCTTGTCCTATAATAGCGAAGGCGGCTCAACGGGAGATACGCCTTGCACATTCTCATCACTGGCGCGGCCGGCATGATCGGACGCAAGCTGACGGGGCGCCTCATTGCCGACGGGGCGCTGCAGGGGCGCGGCATCGACCGGTTCACGCTGCAGGACGTGGTGCCATTCCCCGCCGAAGCGTTGAGCGCGGGTGTCAAGCCACCCGTGAACGTCGTGGCGAGCGATCTCGCGGCGCCCGGCGAGGCCGACAAGCTCATCGCGGCACGGCCGGATCTGATCTTCCATCTCGCCGGCGTCGTCTCCGGCGAGGCCGAGCTCGACTTCGACAAGGGCTATCGCGTCAATCTCGAGGGGATGCAGACGTTGCTCGCCGCAATCCGCAAGGCGGGCGACGGCTACCATCCGAGGCTCGTCTTCACGTCGTCGATCGCGGTCTACGGCGCGCCCTTTCCCTACGCCATTCCCGATGATTTCCATCTCACGCCGCTCACCTCCTACGGCGCGCAGAAGGCGATGTGCGAGCTGTTGCTCGCCGACCATCATCGCCGCGGATTTCTCGACGGGGTCGGCATCCGCCTGCCGACCATCTGCGTGCGGCCCGGCAAGCCCAACAAGGCGGCCTCGGGCTTCTTTTCCGGCATCATCCGCGAGCCGCTCGCCGGACAGGCGGCCGTTCTGCCGGTCGCCGATACTGTGCGCCATACCCATGCGAGCCCACGCGCCGCGGTCGGCTTCCTCGTCCATGCGGCGGGGCTCACGCGCGAGCAGCTCGGGCCGCGCATCAATCTCGCGATGCCGGGCGTATGCTGCACGGTCGCGGAGCAGATCGAGGCGCTGCGCCGCGTCGCCGGCGACAAGGTCGTCTCCCGCATCCGCCGCGCGCCCGACGAGCTGATCATGCGCATTGTCGCCGGGTGGCCCGAGCGCATCGAGGCGAAGCGCGCGGCGGCGCTCGGCTTCAAGGGGGAGAGCTCCTTCGACGAGATCATCAAGATCCACATCGCCGACGAGCTCGGCGGAAAGGTCGCGGCCTGATGCGATTTGCGACGCCGCTCGTCCCTGCGACCCTGGTCCGCCGCTACAAGCGCTTCCTCGCCGACGTGGTATTGCCGGGCGGCGAGGAAGTCACCGTGCATGTCGCCAACCCGGGCGCCATGACCGGGCTCGCGGCGCCGGGCGCACGCGTGTGGCTGTCGAGATCGGACAACCCCAAGCGCAAGCTGCCGTGGTCGTGGGAGCTGGTCGAGGTCGATTTCGGCGGCGGCCGCGAGCTGGTCGGCGTCAACACCGCGCATCCCAACGGCCTCGTTGCCGAGGCGCTCGCCGCCGGGCTGATCCCGCAGCTGATCGGCTACGCGAGCGCCCGGCGCGAAGTGCGCTATGGCAGGAATTCGCGCGTCGACGTGCTTCTCGAGGCGCCGGCACGGCCGCTTTGCTACGTCGAGATCAAGAACGTCCACCTCATGCGCCAGCAGGGTCTCGCCGAATTCCCCGACGCAGTCACGGCGCGCGGCGCGAAGCATCTCGACGAGCTGGCCACGATGGCCGGCGCCGGCCACCGCGCCGTGATGCTGTTCCTGATCCAGATCGCCTCGGCCGAGCGCTTCGCGCTTGCCGCCGATATCGATCCAACCTACGCGGCCGCCTTCGCGCGGGCACGCGCCGCCGGCGTCGAGGCGATCGCCCGGCGCTGCGCGATCACGGTCGACGGCATCGAATGCGCCGGCGCGGTGCCGATCGAGGAAAGTGGAATGATCGTGCCGGCGCGGCCGCGCTTGCGCGCGGCAGCCCGGGGCCGGTGATGGCGCCGCAGGCCGCGCGCGGCGATCGCGTGATCGACGCGGTCTTCGTGCTGTCGGTCAAGACGTTCGCCGACCGCATCGCCCATGCGACGCGCGAGCTTGGCCGCTTCGGAATTCCGTTCGAGTTCATCTTCGATTTCGATGCGGCCGAGCTCGATGATGAAACGATCCGCACGCATTTCGTCACGAGCGCCACCCCGCCGATGAAGAAGCAGGCGTCGCTCACCCTCAAGCATGCACAGGCCTGGCGGCTCGCCGGCGCGCGCGGCGCTCGCCGCATCATGGTGTTCGAGGACGATGTGGTGCTGTTTCCCCAGTTCCACGCCCGCCTTGCCGCCGCCATGCGCGCGGCCGATGCGCTCCCGCCCGGCTGGCTCATCTTCCTCGGCGGCGCCGACGCCAAGGTGCCGGATTCGTTTTTTCTCCATCCCGGGCCGCTCGTTCCGCAGCCGAGCACGACCGCCGAGGGCTACGTGACCGATCTCGAAGCCTGCCGGCGCCGGGTCGCCTGGCTCGAGCGCAACAAGATCGGCCTTCCGGCCGACCAGTTGATCACCCACATCGATCGCGCCGAGCGCATCGCGCAATATTGGCCGCCCGAGCCGCTGGTCGAGCAGGGCAGCGTGATCGGCCTGTTCGACTCGGTGCTCGATGCGTCGCGGGGGAAGCACAGCCGCTTCTACAACGTGGCGCGCCACCGCTGGACCAAATGGCGCCGCCGCACCTTGCGCCGCCACTGGGTGCGGGCGCGGGACGCGCTGCGCCCGGCCGCGCCGCCGCGCGATCGAGGTTGAGAATTTCCGCCCGCGAGACTACTTAATAGCGGCCGGGCGGGGCGAGGATAGCAAGGCGATGATGAACTACGTCGACGCGTCGAGCGCGCCGCTGCGCAAGACCGGGCAGATCAAGCTCTACGGCGCCGAGGCCTTCGCCGGCATGCGCAAGGCCGGGCGCCTGGTCGCCGAATGCCTCGACCTGCTCGTGCGCGAGATCAAGCCGGGCATTGCGACCGATCTGATCGACCGGTTCGTGTTCGAATTCGCCATGGATCACGGCGCGCGCCCGGCGACGCTGATGTATCGCGGCTACACCAAGTCGACCTGCACGTCGATCAACCACGTGGTCTGCCACGGCATCCCCAACGACAAGCCGCTCAAGGAGGGCGACATCGTCAATGTCGACGTGACGCTGATCCTCGACGGCTGGCACGGCGATTCGAGCCGCATGTACGCGGTCGGCGAGATCCCGCGCCGCGCCGAGCGGCTGATCGAGGTGACCTACGAGGCGATGATGCGCGGCATCGCGGTGATCCGCCCGGGCGCGACCACGGGCGACATCGGCCACGCGATCCAGACCTATGTCGAGGGCCAGCACATGAGCGTGGTGCGCGACTTCTGCGGCCACGGCCTCGGGCGGCTCTTCCACGACGAGCCCAACATCGTCCATGTCGGCCGGCCGGGCGAGGGCGTGGTGTTTCGGCCGGGCATGCTGTTCACGGTCGAGCCGATGATCAACCTCGGCCGCCCGCACGTGAAGGTGCTGTCCGACGGCTGGACCGCCGTGACGCGCGACCGCTCGCTCTCGGCCCAGTTCGAGCATACCGTCGGCGTGACGCAGACGGGGGTCGAGATCTTCACGCTCTCGCCCAAGGGGCTCGACAAGCCGCCCTATCCGATGGCGTGACCTTGGTCGTGCGTTGGAATCTTTCCCGCACGATCACCTCGATTTCCTTCGCTCGCTTGTTTTCTACTTGACTTCAGTTCCCTATTTGTTCTCAAATCGCTCGATGGGAATCCAGACGCTTGGAGAGGCATCGCGGCTGGGCGACTGGCTCATCGACGCTGGCGAGCCGTCCGCCAAGCCGCATTACCACGGTCACCGTGGTCGGCTGCGCGAGCGCCTGCTCGCCGCCGGCCCCGACGCGCTGCCCGACTACGAGCTCCTCGAAATGGTGCTGCTCGGCGCGCACGCGCGGCGCGACATGAAGCCGCTCGCCAAGGCGCTGCTGACGAAATTCGGTTCTTTCAACGACGTGATCGCGGCGCCGCCGACGCGCCTCAAGGAAGTGGACGGCGTAGGGGATGCCGTGATCGCAGCGCTCAAGGTGGTGCACGCGGCGGCCAACCGCTTCGCCCGCGGCGAGGTCAGGCGCCGCCCGGCGCTCTCCTCGTGGTCGGCCGTGCTCGACTATTGCCGCACCGCGCAGGCCTTCGCCGACGTCGAGCAGTTCCGCATCCTGTTTCTCGACAAGCGCAACCAGCTCATCGCCGACGAGGTGCAGCAGAAGGGCACGGTCGACCACACGCCGGTCTACCCGCGCGAGGTGATCAAGCGCGCGCTCGAATTGTCCGCCACCGCCGTCGTGCTGGTGCACAATCACCCCTCCGGCGATCCGACCCCGTCGCGCGCCGACATCCAGATGACGCAGACCATCGTCGACATCGCCAAGCCGCTCGGCATCGCGGTGCATGATCACATCATCGTCGGCAAGGACGGGCATGCGAGCATGAAGGGGCTGAAGCTGATTTGATGGCGGCGCCGAGGCGCGAGCGACGGGGGAGACCATGACGACGGCCTCCGACGACCGCGGGCTGGTCCGTCTCGCATTGTGCGAATGTGCGACTGAGGTTCTGCTCGGCAGCCGGAAGGAGAGAGCGGTGAAAATCGACGGCACGTGCCACTGCGGCTACATCACGATCGAGGGCGAGGCCGATCCCGACAAGACCACGATCTGCCATTGCACCGATTGCCAGACCGGAACGGGCTCGGCGTTCCGCGTGTCGGTGCCGGTGCCGGGCGCCTCGTTGCGGATGACGGGGCAGCCGACGAGCTATGTGAAAACGACCGCGGAAAGCGGCAACCCGCGCGTGCAGGCGTTCTGCCCGCGCTGCGGCTCGCCGATCTATTCGACGTCGCCGGGCGAGGGCACGCAGGCGTCCTACATGGTCCGCGTCGGCATCCTGCGGCAGCGCCGCGAGTTCGTCCCTAGGAAGCAGAACTGGTTCCGCTCGTCGCTCCCGTGGCTCGGCGGCCTCGGCGCGATCTACAGGAACGAGAAGCAGGGTTGAGGCGTGATCAAGGCTGAGCGCGACCGGCCACTTTGCGGATGACCGCCGCCGCATCGGCGGGCGCCGCGTCGCCCACCCATGCCAGGTATCGATCCGGCCGCACCAGCATGAGCTTCGCCTCGTAGGCCGTGCGCCCGTCCGCGTAGGTATCGCGGACGATTCGCAGCGGCACCCTGAGCGCGCTCGCGGCCTGGTCGAACGCGGCGATCGTGCTGTCGGCGACGTCGAACGCCAGGAGGGTGAAATCCGCACCCAGCTCCGCGAACACGTTGCGGCCCGAGCTCAGCACTTGCGGCGGCAGGTGATGCCCGGCGCGCGCCTTGAACGTGTGCGAGCCGTGCGCGCTGCTCGCGCCGTTCGGCGGCCCGAACACGATCGAGGAGCCCTCGTAGTGCGGCTCATAGGTCAGCACGCGCGGCGCCGCCGCGTTGGCGTGCTCCTTCCAGGCGCGCTCGAACTCCGCGCGGTCGCGCTCCGGGCTGTAGCGCGCCATGAACTCCTTGTCGCGCCGGATGCCCGCCTCGATGAAATCCTCCGCGGTTTCCCTGAAGATCGGCCGCCGCTCCTCCGTGTAGGTCGTGAGCAGCGCGTCGCTGCCCCAGCCCTTGAGTCTTGCGGCGATCTTCCAGCCGAGATTGGCGACGTCGTCGAGCCCGTTGTTCAATCCATAGGCGCCGTACGGTGGATGTGAGTGCGCGGCATCGCCGGCAATGAAGGCGCGGCCGACCCGGTACTTCTCGGCGACCGAGATGCGCAGATCCCAGAACCCGACATAGTCGAAGTCGCAGGCGAACGGGAAGCCGACCGCCTTCTGCAGCAATCCGTGGAAGTCATAGTTGTCGCGCGTCGTGTTCGCCGGCACCGGCGAGTGGAAGAACCAGCTCTCGCCGACGTCGACGCGGCCGAAGAACTGCCAATAGCCCTTGAGATCGGGATGCAGCACCCGATAGGTCGAGCGCGGCGGAAAGCGCTCGAGCCCCGCGTGCAACTCGCGCGAACGGAACAGGGCGAGCACCATGAGCTGGTTGAAATCCGACCCGCTGCGCTCGATGCCGATCTGCTGGCGCACCATCGAATGCCCGCCGTCGCAGCCGACCACGTAGTCGGCCGCGATGACGTCGCGCGCGCCGCCGTCCTGCGCGATTGTGACGCCCACGCCGCCCTCGTCCTGCTCGATCTTCTGCGCCGTCCAGCCGAATCGCGCCTCGACATCGGCAAGCTGTGCCATCCGCCGGCGCAACACCTGCTCGGTCCGGTACTGCGGCAGCCGCTCGTTCGCCTGGAAGTAATAGGGATTGACGATCTCGCGCAGCGGCGGCGCGTACCAGTAATCGTTGGCGAGATCGCGATAGGCGACGATCCCGCTCATCGGGTAGGACGGCGGCAGCAGGCGTGCCGCCCGCACCTCCTCGGCGACGCCCCAGGCGTGGAAATGCTCCATCGAGCGCTGCGTGAGGTTCTGCCCCTTGGGAATGCGCGGCGGCTCGAGGCGCCGCTCGACCAGGGCGCAGCGGATGCCGCGCAGCCCGAGATCGACCGCGAGCGCGACGCCCACCGGCCCGCCGCCGACAATGATGACCTGATATCGCGTTTCCATCCGCCTTCATTTGCATGTCCGGCGGATGGAATCGAGAGGCGTCGCGGGCGCCGCCGCTTGCAGTTTCAAATCACCGCGACGCAATCGACCTCGATGTCGAAGGGACCGGGCCAGGACGGCACATGCAGGAAGATGCGCGCCGGCGCGTCGGCCGGGAAGAACCGGAAATAGACCTCGTTGAAGGCGGCGGAATGCGATTCGTCAGGCGTGCAATAGACGTTGCACTTGACGACGCGGTCGAGCGAGGAACCGGCCGCTTCGAGACACTGCTGCATCTGCGCCAGCACCAGCTCGGCCTGGCGTGCGAACGGCACGCGCCGGACGTCGCCGGTCGCCGGGTCGAACGGCGGCAGGCCGGAGACGTAGACGGTCTCGCCCGCGACGGTTACCGGATAGATCGGTCCTTTGCGGCGGCGCTCTAGCCAGGTGGAAAACGGCTCGACGCGAATCGTTTGGCGCTTCATGCAGTCCTCCGCGTGTCGGTGCGCGAGCGCATGCTGCCCGCAAACGGCGCCAGCGTCGTGCGCAATCGGTTCGGCGCCGGCCGAACCGTCGCGGGTTGGCTTCGCCGTCGAGCTGGCCAATGGAGCGCGAGACGCAGGGTCAGCGGCAGTCCAGATAGGCGCGGAACTCCCATCCGCTCTTGCCGCCTTCGCGCGGAACGATGTAGGTCCAGCGCTTCAGCTGTGCTCGCGCTGCGGCTTGCGGCGCCGCGCTGATGCGCCCGATGCCGCCCGCCGTCGCCGAGATTCCTCCACCAGATCCCGGCGACGGGCAAGCGCGCGCGTCCGCTACCTTGTGCGGGTGGCACGCCGCGGCATGATCGCAACGGCCGCGCCGAGCAGCAGCGTCGTCGAGATCAGCAGCGACGCGCGCGCGCCGATGATGAAGGCGCCGCCATGGCCGAGCAGCGATCCGAACAGCGCGACGCCGAGCACGCTGCCGGTCTGCCGCGTCGAGTTGAGCACGCCGGCCGCGATCCCGGAGCGGGATTTCTCCACGCTGCCGAGCAGCGTCGCGGTGAGCGGCGGCACCAGCAAGCCGAGGCCGCCGCCGATCGCGGCGAGCTGCAGGCCGATCGCCCAATAAGGAGTGCCGCGCGCAATGATCATGAGCGCGCCGCAGCCCGCGGCCGCGATCACCGCACCGGCCGCGATGACGGCGCGCGCGCCGAAGCGTTCGGTCGCGCGCGGCGCGAGCAGGTTGATGGGCAGCACGACGCCGAACATGGGCAGGAACGCCAAGCCGGTCGCGAGCGGCGACAGGTCGTTCACCTGCTGGAAGTACAGGCTGAGCACGAAGATCAGCCCATAGACCGCGACATTCGCCAACAGGCCGACCAGCGAGGTCAGGGAGAACAGGCGGATGCGGAAGAGCGACAACGGCAGCATCGGCTGCGGCGCGTGCCGCTCGCGCAGGACGAACAGCGCGCCGAGGCCGGCCGCCGCCGCAAAGCTCGCAAGCACCCACGGATTGCTCCAGCCCCTCGCGCCGCCCTCGATGAGCGCGCCCGCGAGACATCCGAGCGCGCCGATCGCCGCCGCCTGGCCCGCGAGGTCGAGCTGCTGCCGCAACGATCGCGTCGTCTCGTGCGCGTAGCGCCATGTCAACCACAGGGCGCCGAGGCCGATCGGCAGATTGACCAGAAAGATGCTGCGCCAGCCGACCAGCGCGATGAGGGCGCCGCCGACCAGCGGCCCGGCCGTGAGCGTGAGGCTCGCGCCGGCCGCCCAGATGCCGACCGCGCGGCCGCGCGCCCTTTCGTCCGGATAGGCGTGGCGCAGCAGCGCGAGCGAATTGGGCACGAGCACCGCGGCGCCGACGCCCTGCACGCCGCGCGCCGCGATCAGCAGCGCTGGGTCGGGCGCGAGCGCGCAGGCGAGCGAGGCCGCCGTGAAGATGACGAAGCCCGCCATGAAGACGCGCTTCGCGCCCACGCGATCGCCCAGCGCGCCGGCGGTCAGGATCAGCGCCGCGAAGGCGATCGTGTAGGCATTCACGATCCACTGCAGCTCGGTGACGCCGCCGCCGAGGGCTGCGCCGATGCTGTGCAGCGCGGTATTGACGATGGTGACGTCGAGCTGCACGACGCCGTAGCCGAGGCTCATGGCGACGAGCGTGAGCGACGTCGCAAGGCGCGATCGCTGACCATCGACTTGGTCCGCGCGCCGGCTCGCGGCCGGCGCAACTGCGAACGCTTCGTATTTCTCCGCAAGATTACTGCGCATGATTCATTTCCGCCATACGTTGTTAGGCCGTCACCCGTTGCATGAACGACCGGTCCTCGTTGAGGATGCAGCCGGCCGCCTCGGCGCGACGCAGGCATTCGACGGCGCCCGGATCGCTCGCAAGCCTCGCGCGGTACTGCTCGTAGGCGGCGAGGTTGGGAAAATCGATCAGCCCGAGCGCCGAGTTGGTCGGGCCCGCGATCTTGGTCGGCAGGTAGTAGCCCACATAGGTGCCGCCGCAGCGTTCGATCGGCTGGCGCAGCGCCTGCGCGTAGGCGGCGAAATCGGCGAGCTTGTTGGCGTCGAGCGTGTAGCGAATGCAGAGCGTCATCATTGTGGTGTTCCTCATTCTGGGCAAACGAGGCCGGGACGCGGTCGTTCCGCCGGAACCGGCCGGACCCGGTCGACATAGTGACGACCGGCCGCCTGTTGTTTCGGCCGCGACCGAACAATGCGCGGACGCGCGCGGGAACCGCCGAGCAGGCGAATGGACGTGGAATGCGGGACATGCGAATATTCCAGGGCGCACCTGCGCCGAACCGCGATCGGAGCTGGCCCGCCATGAGCAACAACCTCACGACCAAGCCGCGCACCAAGACCCGGCTCAAGACCGAGCGGCCGCGCCTGCACAAGGTCATTCTCGTCAACGACGATTACACGCCGCGCGAGTTCGTCGTGACGGTGCTGAAGGCCGAGTTCCGCATGAACGAGGAGCATGCCTACCGCGTGATGCTGACCGCGCATCAGCGCGGCGTGTGCGTGGTTGCGGTCTATGCGCAGGACATCGCCGAGACCAAGGCGACGCGGGCGACCGATCTCGGCCGCAGCAAGGGCTATCCGCTGCTGTTCACCACCGAGCCCGAAGAGTAGGGACCTGCCCGATCTGCGCGCCGAATTGTTCGCGGAAAACTCTGTAGCCCTTCGGCGTGATGGCGACGGCGCGCGTGCCGTCGAGGCGGCGGATCCAGCCGTTGGCGAAGCTCTGCCGACAGAGCTCGGCGCCGAGCGCGCCGGCGAGGTGCGGCCGCCGCTCGCTCCAGTCGAGGCATGGCCGGCAGAGAACGCGCGCGGAGCGCTGCCCGCGCTGCGCCAGCAGCGGCGCCACGTCGATGCCGACCTTGCCGAGGAACGCAACGCCCGTTTCGCTGATCATGCCGCCGTCGCCGGTGATCTCGGCGTGGCCGCCGGCGACCAGCGCTTCCGCGAGCGCGACGCCGAGCCGGCCGGCGAGGTGGTCGTAACAGGTCCGCGCGCTGCGCATCGCCGCGTCGTGCGGTCCGATCACGAGCTTGGGCCGCGCGCCGTCGAGCGCCGAGGCGACGCGCATGATGCTCTCGATCATCTGCGCGACCGCGGGTGTTGCGAGGCGATGATAGCGATGCCGACCCTGCTTCTCGACGCACAGCAGCCCGGCCGTCGTCATGCGCGCGAGATGACCGGTCGCGGTCTGCGGTGTGACGCCGGCAACGCGCGCAAGCTCGGAGGCGCTGAGCGCGCGTCCGTCCATCAGCGCATGCAGCATGCCGGCGCGCGCCGGATCGCCGGCGAGCGCCGCCACTTCGGCGAACATCGCAATGGTGGCCATGCGGTCATTCCTCCAAGGTTCGAATGCAAGATATGGCACGCGCGCTCCTCGGTGCTTCGGCCGCGGCCGTAGTATTATTCCGCCGCACCGGGGCAGACTGCGCCCATGAGCTCCACGAGACTTGCCGCCAGCTTCTACGGATGGCGTGTCGTCGCCGCCGCTTTCGTCCTCGCCGTGTTCGGCTGGGGCATGGGTTTCTACGGTCCGCCGATCTTCCTGCAGACGGTGCGCGCGACGCGCGGATGGCCACTCGCGCTCGACGGCCGTCACCGTGCATTTCCTCATCGGTGCCGTGATGGTCGCCAACCTGCCGGCGTTCTATCGCCGGTTCGGGCTTGCCGAACGCGCATGGGCGCCCTGTCGCTCGCCATCTACATTACCGGTTGGTCGATCGCGGCCTCAACACCACGTCACCGACACTAATCGCTCAGGTCGAGCTCGCCCACGACGATGTGCCGTGCGTCGTGCCGCTGACCGTCGGCCTTGTGCAGGCAGCCTGTGCGTTCGCGCCCGCCGCGTTCGTGCTCATCCGGGAACCTGCTCATTTTGCAGGTGCCGACGTCGCCACGCGCTATGGCTCTTCGCCGCCGCGGCGCTCGGGCAGCGTATGGTGATCGCGGCGTTCCTCGTCGACCGGCGCCGCTGGTTGCGCCGCAACCTCTGCGGCGCCCGGTTGGCGCGGGACCTGTGCTGTAAACCGCATTGCTCTCCGTGGTTGCAAAAGCTCACCGGGCTTTATATGGTAATGATAAGAAGCAAGAATTGCGGAGGGACGTGTCGATGAATGGGACGGGTGATCATTTGGACCGCAATTTCTTTCGGGCGGAAAATCCAGACCACTTATTGGCTTCGCAAAGACCGGCAATTCAGGCCATCCTCAAGAAGTTTGCGAGGATCGCCATCGGCGTCCTGAATGATTCATCCCGCAGACCGCTCGACTACGCCCCCGGAGGGCAAGCAGTAAACAAGACCGCGCGCGACGCGGCAGATATTAACCGGCCTCACCACGTATTCTGCATCGACGGTGGGCGCGGTTCTGGAAAGACCTACACACTATTGTCCCTGGATTGGGCGCTCCACCAGATCTCCGATCTTCGGCGCGGCAAGCCGGCGGAGTGGCGAAAGTTCTTTGAAGAGCCGCAATGCATCGGCGTCGGAACACTCAAGGCACTGGAGCATCTCGAGCCGCGGCTGACCTCGGTCGCCCATGTTCTCAGAATCATCTTTCCGGGAGACATGGTCGCGGGCGAATCCGTCATGGAAATGATTTTCGCTGCGATGAATGAGCAGCTTGCGATATCGATGGAAGTTTTGAGGCGCCAGGACGAAGGATCGTCATCGCGACGTAAGAAAGCTGAAGAGCTTCGGGCAAAGCTACGTGACGAGGTCGAACGCGGCTGGTATTTCGCCCGACGATTTGGACTCGAGGCGATCATTCGCGACAGCGCCGATTATAGGGATCTCATAGAGAGGTTCGAAGAGGAGTCTCAAAAAGCGTCAAACCGAATAAAGGCTTGGCGCGACTATATGGACGAATACCTCGATTTTCACCATGCCGCGACGTTGGTAATCCTGCTCGACGATTCGGATGTTCAGGCAGAGTTAACCCACGACATACTTCATTCCATCCGCATGTTCTTGAATCATCCGCGCATCGTGAGCGTATTGGCAGGTAACATCCGGTCAATGCGAAACAGTTTGCTGCACATTTCGATGCAAAGGATCGCCCCATCGATCAAAGCGCTTGAAAACGACAACCGTCGAACGGCCATCGACTGGCGACAAATTGAGCGGAAGGCGGTCGAGGATTACCTCGAAAAAGTCCTCCCGCCCGCGCAACGCCTCGTCTTGCGGCTACCGGAGCTTGGTCATGCCGCTGGCCGGCGCGCTGCGGAGAGCGACTTCGAGAAGATCGCGGGGAAAGACCTGCTCGATCTTTGCATTGCGCGCACGGATGCCGCACGTGCGGCCTTTTTGTCGGCAAAATTCAGCCTGGCGATCAAGCGCGAGCTCAATGAATCCGACGCGCCAACGGTTATCCGCGGCCGCGAGTTGGAGGAGTTTCTCTCATGGTGGGTTTTCGGAAACCGCTACGCCGCATCACTCGCTCCGCGATCGGCACGTCAGATAGCGACGTTCCGCGAATTGTTCGCTGAAGATTTGTCCGGAGAGGCCGCAACCGCGAAGGGAGGCGACGGATTAGGTCGGCCCGCCCCGCAGCGGAAATTCCGCACCAAAAAACGCCTCACCGTCATGCTACACGATATTCCCGAGAACTACGCGCTCATCCAGCGCCTCGGTGACCAGGATGCGAACTTCGTCTCCTGGATCAGACAACAAGAGACCGAATCCAACTGGGTCGGCCAGCGAATGTTTCGTATCAATCAGCGAGAAAGCTACCACCGGCATTACACTTACGATTACATACGGTATCGGCTAGATGTGGGGCTCGCCATGCCGCTACGTGACAATACGGAAGAAATGGTCCCAGCCGGGCTGTTGCCACGCCTGCGAGGCCGTCGGTATATGAGGCGATTCTTCCAGCCTGGGCAAATGCCGCGCCAACAACGGCGCTACGGGGTAGCCCGCTGGATCGACCACGCCGCCGTGCCCGGCAACTGCATCTATTTGTACGACCTCGCGGCGCTACCAGACATCAGCATGATCTCCGATCGGGAGGTCAACAAGAGCGCTATGGACCAGAGCTCGGATATTTTGCCTCGCGACCACCGAGAAGGAAGTTGGGAGGCATCCTTGCCGGGGAGGTGGGTCGAATTGATTCAGGACGAACAAGACGAGCTCATGTTGCGATATTTCACCGAGATCGTCTGCGAGCGTCTGAAGGAAACAGGCGCCATTACGTCGGCGGCGATTATGCTCGAGCTGAACCCTCTGGACATTAGGAGGAAATACAGCCACGGCGTCTACGAAAGGTTTCTGCAGAACGAGGTCAATTCGTTCGCTGAGGAGATCAAGACGGTCATCTGGAGTTTCGCGCTGAGGGAGCTTCAAATAGGGCACCTGAGGGGACACTCGGAGGATCTCGCTCAAATGCCCCTGGAAGCGGAGGGGCGCGACCCAGAACTGGTGCTCGGGCACATCGACGACGTCAAGCGGATGATCGCCCTGTACGCGGCGTTGGTCACTGATCTCCGCCGCGCGTGGCACGCCGTTCGTATCCACGAAATTGCGCCGGGCTGGATGGGAAGCGGCGAGGCACTCGGCTCTTCGCAAGAGCAGCAACTGATCTCGTTCGCGGTCATTGCGAGCCAGAGCCACATGCCGCTCTATTCGCGCAAACACCTTGAGGAGCGTGTGCTGTTTTCCTCTTCGCCCTGGCTCAGGCACGTTCGCGAGGTGTTTAGCAAGAAGCACGTCGTCGACGCCTTCAACGCGCAGAAACAAGCGTGTGACGAGCCTGAATGGGACAAGATGAAGCTCGAGGACGCGCAGATCGCAAGCCTATACAACACGCCGAGTATCGCGATTGTGCAAGGCCCGACGAAGCTTGTCGATCAGGAATCGGCGCCTTCAGCGGCCGAGGAAATTGACGATTACGGCAGGTGGGCGGAGACACTGAGATATATTGGTCGGGCGATATGCGCCGAATGGCCGTATTGCGCGGCGAAGACGCGCGGAAAAAATGAACAAAAAGCAATCGCTGTTAATGATGACCTCGAACGCAGGTTGTTCGACGGAATGCACGGTCTCTCGTGGCGACTTGACGTCTCGGGCGAGCCGGGGACCGGCCAAACCGACGGCGAGCCGGGAAACCGCAAGACCGAGAGAAGACAGCATGCACGTGACGCCCGCAATTTTGCGTGGCTCCTGTTCGGCTTGGCGCCAAGCCTGCCGGCGATCATCCACACGGAATTGATGGCCAAGATCTATGAAGCGGAATCGCGTCGGAGGTTGGCCAAGGGGGAAAAAGACAAGAACGTCGACGATGCTCTTGTCGCGCTGAAAAAGGCATATGACGACGTACAAAAAGATATCGAAGCTTGGGCCGGGCTCAACGGGCTGCTGAGCGTGTTGCTGAGATATATCAAGATCAAGTGCCTCCATATCTTCGCGAAGCTTTTCATCAAGAGCATGCTCGAGGATCAGGCGCTGAGCGAGGAGGACAAGAAGCTGCGCGACAATGCGCTCAAAGAGGATTTGAAAAATTTTGTCGACCGGCATCCTGACGTCAAGGAGCGGCCTATGCAGCGCGCGCGCTTCCTGCAGGCCTGCCGCATCGAAGTTGCGAACGAGCAAGTGGCCCTCAAGGTTTTTGGACGGCTCAAGGAGATATTCGGAGCCGAGATATCCGATGACTTAGCGATGATGCCAGACGCCGCGCCATCGACCCTGTTCGGTGAGCTTTGGATGGTCGATCTGGTCACCGACGAGATCCGGGAACAGTTGGGTTCTATCGAAGGCATGACGCTGTACCCGTTGGTTCTGCCCGTCCCGGTCGATAATCCCAAGGACGTTCGAGGGACTTTCGGGGAGACTGAGCAATGGTTGTGGGCGACCAATCGTTTTTTGCGGAAGTTCAACACCTGGGTCGAGAAATACAAGGAAAGGGAATACAAGGCGCAAACCAGCGACGAGTTGATGGGCCCGCCGAACAGTCAGGTCAGATAGAAGCGCAATGGGCCGTCTTCCCCATTTGATCGCGCGAGCGTTGATCCTTTGGGACTGGCGCGTCGAGCGCCGCATTCTGGATGGGTCGCATGCGGAGTTGCGGAGCAAGCTGCCTGAGCACATGTACCGGAGCTTTGTCGGGGAAGCGCGATCGGTCGCGAGAACGGACATCGATGCTGCCGCGGATATCTTCCTACGCGACCGCCCGGGCTTGACCGAATGGTATCAAGCGCTAGTGGAGCCGACCGCGCAATTCATCGACTGGCGCGACCGGCAGCCGCTTGTTCATCCGCGGCACGTCGGCGATTGGGAGAAGCTCTGCTCCGAATTCGATCCGGACGCACTGTTGACCCTTGATCTCGCTGTGCGCGATCCCGGCGTTCCGGCGGACACCGCCATCCGGGAGCTCTCTGCCTGGCGAAGCATACCGCGAGTAGGCGACCACGAACTGGCGAGGATGTGGCGCAAAGGCCTCTCCGATCTTCACATTCACGTGGGCGGAGTGCGGCTGCCGCAATTCACGTGGCAGGAGCTTCTGCGGGCGGAGATCGACATTGTGGCATTTTCGGAGTTGCGGCGCATTTACAGCAACGAACGGCGCGACATCGCGAGAGATAGAGACGAGGCGCAAACGAGCTGGAGCAAGCTTTGCCGTCACGCGGAGGTCGACGGCATTGCTTCGAACCGGATGCCAGCGGAGCGAAGCGCATGGTGGCGCTGGTCGTATCGCATGTTAAGCCGCGAACGATGTGTACTGCTAAGCGCATGGCAGACGATTATTCGACGGAGCCCGCGGAGATTCGGATTGGTCCGCGATTTGGACGTTTACCTGTCCCACAAGCACCGTTTTTTCGGTCTCGTACGACAGAGAACCTTCTCAAGCGAGCCGGGGCTTCGGCACTTTTCGCTTCGCTATTTCCACGCCCTTAAGAGCTCAAGTCTACGGACGCGCGAGGTGCCGAAGCTGTCATATGGGATGAGCCCGCGTCTGCAGATGATACCGTTTGGCGATGCATGCCAATACATCCTCGAGAGCAGGGACCTGAGACGCGTCGAGTTTCGCATCACGCCATTCAATTCAAAGAATGAATATCTGAAGTTCTTCCACATGTGGGACAAGCTGTTGAATGTACTTCGAAGAAGCTATCAAGAGTTGCCCGACATTCGGTTTGCCGTCCATTTCTACAGAAGCCGGAAGCAGGGGCGCCGACGCGCTGAGCCGGAGTCCGATGCCAAATCCAAGCTGCTGGAACTGGACCGGCAGACGGCGGCGCTGAGGCTTGCATTATCGACGCAGAATTCGCGGCATCAGGAGTGGATGTCGGCGCTGGCACGCGTCGATGTTGCGGGGCAGGAACGCGATACGCCCGCGGCGCTGTTTGCCACGCATCTTCGTCTCCTCCGTGGCGACCCTGAAATGCTCACTTTTCTGGAGAATATCGGACCGGACGAGGGTTATTGGCGGTGGCTCGAGCGATGGCGGCGTTTGAGAGACAGGGGACTGCATCGACCCTCTCTTGCGGCGGTCCGCCCGGGAATGACGGTGCATGCTGGAGAAGATTTCGCTGATGTTCTCGACGGACTGTATCAGGTTGCTTCGGCAATGGAATCGTTCGGGTTGACCGCAGGGGACGGGATCGGCCACGCCCTGGCATTGACGACGCCGCCCACGGCGTCGGAGAAGCGGACGAAAGCGCATGCGATGATCACGGTGGGAGCCGATCACGACAGCGTTTGCTGGCTGTACGACCTCGTTCGGCGACAGGGCGATCTCGAAACTAGGATGCGGTACGAGCAACTCCTGGGCTTGCTGGTGACGCGCACCGCGGAGCTGGTTTATCGTGATTCGTCGGTGTCGGCGCGGGACGCGACACTGGAGGATCACGTCTGGGTTTGGCGCAACAATTTCAGACGACGGTCCCGGCCGGGGCCGGCGAAAGACGTGTGCATTCATCTGCTGAACGCATCCCAGTGCGACAGAGTCCTGTTGAATAGGGAAGCGAACATCGAGGTCGAAGAGGATCGGCGTCGGCTCGCTGGATTGGTCGAATGGGCCCAGCGCATTCTTATGCGGGAGCTGATAGCGAGGCGCGTGGTGATCGAAATGAATCCTGGCTCAAATCTGCGGATATCAGGAGCGCCTTCGCTGTCCGCGTCGCCGACTGTGCGGCTGTTTCGCGCAGTCGCCGACGGCCTGCTGGCGTGCATCAACACCGACGATCCTGGCATATTCATGAGCTGCATCGAGAACGAGTATGCACTGCTGCTGGAAGGAGCCGTAGATGACGGCATGAATGAGGGCGATGCCCGCGGACTGCTTGAGCGCGTCCGTCAGATAGGAAATGAAGTGGTGTACTGGCCGCCGCGCGTTCGCTCGTGGGACGACGATTGCGCCAATCAAAGACGGGGGCCTGGCCGGGATCGCGCCGATTGCGGGACCTGTATGGACGATTGCGACGCGCCCTACCTAGTCGACCTGCCCTCGAGACCCGCGGAGATTTGACCGTGAGCCTACGGCTGCACCAAGATCATGGGCTGCGGCGCCTCTGGCACGCCTGGCCGATCCGTCGCTCTCGGCAAACCGCGACGAGTGGTTGCGCGCTTTCTCTAGCACGAACTACCCGACCCATCTCCCAGGCGGTCGACGCGAAATGCGTTACCGGCGCGTCGCAGCCTGGCCTGAGCTGGAGCGCGTAGTAGTCGTCGCCGGCGGGCGTGCTGGCGTGGATCATTGTGCAGATCTCCTCGCCGCCGCCCGCGAGGAGCGCCCGGTCGCCCGGGCATTTCGCTGGCGCCCTTCAGCGGCCACGGCTTCTTCCTGTATCGACCGAATGCACGTTGCGATGCTGACGTCCGTCGGTGCTTCGGCCGCGACCGTAGTATTCGTCATCAGTCTCGGGCCACAGTGAGCCATGAGCCCGATGGGACCTGCCGACAGCTTCTACGGATGGCGCGTCGTCGCCGCCGCTTTCGTCCTCGCCGTGTTCGGCTGGGGCATGGGCTTCTACGGTCCGCCGATCTTCCTGCAGGCGGTGCGCGCGACGCGCGGATGGCCGCTGGCGCTCATTTCCACCGCCGTCACCGCGCATTTCCTCATCGGCGCCGTCATGGTCGCCAACCTGCCGGTGATCTATCGGCGATTCGGGCTTGCGGCCGTGACGCGAATGGGCGCGCTGTCGCTCGCCGTCGGCGTCGCCGGCTGGGCCGTCGCGGCCGCGCCGTGGCAGCTCTTTGCGGCAACGATTTTCAGTGGCGCCGGCTGGGCTGCGACCGGGGCGGCCGCGATCAATGCCATCGTGTCCCCCTGGTTCGTTCGCGTACGCCCTGCCGCGCTCGCGATGGCGTATAACGGAGCGAGCATCGGCGGCGTCGTCTTTTCGCCGCTGTGGGTCGCCGCGATCGGCCTTGCCGGCTTTCCGTTGGCGGCGACCGCGATCGGTCTCGTCGTGGTGCTGACCGTCTGGGCGCTGGCGGGGCCCCTGTTCGCGCGCACGCCCGGCGAGATGGGACTGCGGCCGGATGGCGATGCCGAGCAAGGCGCAACGGTCACGGTTGCTTCGCCCGGCCGCAAGCCGGCTGCGCACAAGGCGCTCTGGCGCGATGTGCGCTTCGTCACTTTGTCGGCCGGGATGGCGCTCGGGCTCTTCGCCCAGATCGGGCTGATCGCCCACCTCTTTTCGCTGCTGGTGCCGGCGCTCGGGGCGCAATGGGCTGGGCTCGCCATGGGCGGCGCGACCGCCGCGGCGATCGGGGGGCGCTCGATCGTCGGTTGGTTCATGCCGGCGGGCGCCGACCGCCGTCTCGTCGCCTGCGCGAACTATGGGGTGCAGGTGGTCGGCTCGCTCGCCTTCATCGTCGCGGCCGGCACGAACATTCCGCTGCTGCTCGCCGGCGTCCTTTTGTTCGGCGTCGGCATCGGCAACGCGACGTCGTTGCCGCCGCTGATCGCACAAGCCGAATTCGACGCCGATGACGTCGCGCGCGTCGTCTCTCTCGTCGTCGCCTGTGCGCAGGCCACTTACGCGTTCGCACCGGCCGCGTTCGGCCTGATCCGGGAGCTTGCATCGCGCGGGGTCGACGCGAGCGGCGGCGCGGCCACCCCTTTGTTTGCTGCCGCGGCGCTGGTGCAGATGCTGGCGATCGGAGCCTTCCTGGTCGGCCGCGGGCGCTGACCGCGCGTTCCCCTATGGCCGCACCAGCAGCACCGGCTCGGCGCTCTCCGGCACGCGCGTCCAGGTCGAGCCGTCGCCCTCGGAGAACCGCCAGGTCTGGCCGCGCGCATTCTTGATCAGCAGCTCGCCGCGGTCCATCTGCCAGGCGGTCGGCGCGAAGCGCGTGACGAAGGCGTTGCAGCCGGGCTTGAGCGTCAGCGCGAGGTCATCGCCCGCCGGCGTATTGGCGAGGCTCAGCGTGCAGATCGGCCTGCCGGAGCCGCGCACGAGCCCCCAGTCGCCCACCATCTGCTCGGCCTGCTTCGGCGGCGGGCCGACGGCGGTGCTCGCCTGGATGAACAGGATGCCTTCGCCCGGCCGCGGCGCCTCGTAGATGCGCGATTCGACCTCGCTGAACTCGAGCAGCGATTTGCCCTGCGCATCGAGCAGGCGCAGGAAGTCGTTGTCGGCGAGCGTCCAGCCTACGACGTCGGCGATGAACGGAAACTGGCCGACGCATCCCTTGTCGAATTCGAGGCGCATGCCGGCCGCGGCGGGATCGGTCCTGAACGTCACGGTGCAGCGCTTGTCGCGGTCGGCATTGGAGAATTCCCAGGTGCCGTTCGTCATCACCTTGGCAGCGTCGCTCAGCGGCGCCTGCGCGTGCACGGTGGCGCCGATTGCCGCCACGCCGAGCGCGACGAGCCCGAGCCAGCTGCTCTTCGCCTGCGGCCGCATGGGCGTCACGCCTGCTGTTGCCGCCATGGCGTCTCGGGCACCGGCGTGAGCGGTCCCTTGCCGGCGAGCCAGGACGCGAGATTGTCCACCACGAGCTGGTCCATCTTGGCGCGCGTCCATTCGGATGCCGATCCGAGATGGGGAAACAGCACGACGTTCTCCATCGCGAGCAGCTCCTGCGGCACCTCCGGCTCCTTCACGTAGACGTCGAGGCCGGCCGAGAGGATCCTCTTCTCCTGCAACGCGCGAATCAGCGCCGGCTCGTCGACGACGGTGCCACGCGCCATGTTGATGAAGATGCCGTTCGGCCCGAGCGCCTCCAGCACCTCGGCGTTGATCAGGTTGCGCGTGCCGGCGCCGCCCGGGACGATCACCATCAGCGTGTCGACGTCGCGCGCCATGTCGACGAGCGTCGGATAATGGCGATAGGGCACGCCGGCCTGTGGATTGCGGCTGTGGTAGACGATCGGCACGCCGAAGGCCTCGAGGCGCCGCGCGATCGCCTTGCCGATGCGGCCCATGCCGACCATGCCGACGGTGCGGTCGCGCAGCGTTGCCGTGCTGAGGCGATAATTGCCCGACGGCCATTGGCCGGCGCGCAAGTAGCGTTCGGCCTGCGGGAATTCGCGCACCGTGCAGAGCAGGAGGCCGAGCGCCGTGTCGGCGACCTCTTCGTTGAGCACGTCGGGCGTATTGGTGAGGATGATGCCGTGCGCCGCGGCCCATCTGGCGTCCATGTGGTCGTAGCCGACCCCGAAGCTCGATACGATTTCGAGATGCGGCAGGCGCGACATCAGCGCCTCGTCCACTTTCTGGTTCGTATAGCTCACCGCGATGTAGCGCAGCCGGCCGGCGAGGTCGCCGATGCAAGCGTCCCGGTTCTTGGCGTCCGCCAGGCGATGCACGTTGAACAGGGGCGCGAGCCCGTTCACGATGACCGGCTTCGGCGGCCCCATCAGCAATATGTCGGGCTTATCGCTCGCCATCGGCAACAATCTCCTGTCCGCCAGCCCGGCCGCCGCCGCGACGTTATAGGGCGGGCGGGCGCGTCGTTTCAATCGGCTCGAAGCGAACTGTCGGTCGGGGCGCCGGAAGGTGTAGACGAAGGCTACGCCACGGACATACGGTGCGGTTATAAGGGATCGAATCGCCAGCGCGGAGGTCGCCTGCCCATGAGCTACGTCAACAGCGTGCTGCAGCCGGGTGAAAGCATTCGCTACGCCACCGATATCCACTGGATGGTCTATATTCCGGGCGTCCTGCTGCTGGTGCTGGGGGTCGCCGTCTATGTCGTGGGCTTGCCGCTCGCCCGGCCGGGCGCCGCGACCGTCCTGCACTTGCTTGCCGGGCTTCTGTTCGCCGCGGCCGCCGTCTGGCTGTTCATCGGCTGGTTCCGGCGCTGGACGACCGAGGTCGCGGTGACCAACAAGCGCATCATCTACAAGCGCGGGTTCATCGGCCGCTATACGATCGAGATGCATCTCGACAAGGTGGAAAGCGTCGACGTCGACCAGACGGTGCTCGGCCGCATCCTCGGCTACGGCGACATTCTCATTCGCGGCGTCGGCGCGAGCCTCGAGCCGTTGCGCAACATCGAATCGCCGATCGAATTCCGCAATCACGTGACCGCGGAGTAAGGGCATCCGTAGGGTGGGCAAAGGCGCATGGCACAGCATCGCCCCCGTGGGCAAAATCGCCAATGCGGCTTTGCCCAGGTGGCGAAACCGATAATGGCGATTTTGCCCACCCTACGACGCAGCCGTCAAACCATCAGCCCGACCGGGTGCTCGATGAAGTGCCTGAACGCGCCGAGGAGCTCGGCGCCGAGCGCGCCGTCGACGACGCGGTGATCGCACGACAGGGTCACGGTCATCTTGGTCACGAAGCGGAATCCGTCCGCGGTCTCTACCGGCCGGCGCTCGCCGGCGCCGACCGCGAGGATCGTCGCGTGCGGCGGATTGATGATCGCGGAAAATTCGCGGACGCCGTACATGCCGAGATTGGAGATGGCGCTGGCGCCGCCCTGGTATTCATTCGGCTTGAGCCGCCGCGCCCGCGCGCGCGCGGCGAGGTCCCGCATCTCGGTCGAGATGTCGAGCAGCGATTTTGCCTCGGCGCCGCGGATGAGCGGCGTGATCAGTCCGCCTTCGATCGCGACCGCGACGCCGATGTCGGAATTGCGCAGGCGCAGGATACGGTCCTGCGCCCACACCGCGTTGGCGGCGGGCACGCGCTGCAACGCGAGCGCCCAGGCCTTGATGACGAAATCATTGACCGAGAGCTTGAACGCCGGTTGGCCGTCGCCGTCGGCCGCGGCCGAGGCATTCGCCTCTTCGCGGATTTCGCGCAGGCGTTCGATCGCGACATCGGCGCTGAGGTAGAAGTGCGGAATCGTCTGCGCGGCTTCGCTCAGCCGCGCCGCGATCGTCCGCCGCATCATGTCGAGCGGCACCTCGTCGTAGCTGCCGGGCTCGTACAGCGCCTTGACGCGTTCCGCCGACGGGCCCGCCGGTGATTTGCCGGTCGGCGCGACGCGATTGCCGACCGCCGTCTCGACGTCATGGGCGAGAATGCGGCCATGCGGCCCCGACGGTGCGAGACGCGTCAGATCGATGCCCGCCTGCGTCGCAAGCCGCCGTGCCAGCGGGCTGACCGTGACGCCGTTCGCAAGCCGCGCCCGCCCGTAGTTGCGCTCGGGCGTGCGTACTTCGCGGAAAGGGTCGAGCGCGATCGGCGCGGAAGGCGCAGCCGCCGCAACGGCCGGCGCTGCCGGCATATGCGGCAGTGAGGCTCTCGCGCTAGGCGCCCTTGCCGGCGCCGACCTGATCGCCCCGCCGCTCGCCGCGATGACCGCGACGACCGCGCCAACCGGCGCGATCTCGCCCGCCGCGACGCGCACCTCGGCGAGCACGCCGGCCTCCGTCGCCGGCACCTCCATCGACACCTTGTCGGTCTCGATCTCGAACAGGTTGTCACCCGGCACGACCTTGTCGCCGGCCGACTTGAACCATTTGGTGATCTTGCCCTCGGCGACGGTCTCGCCGAGCTGCGGCATCAGGACGTCCATCTAGACCCTCGGAAAACTAGGCGTCATTGCGAGGAGGCCGAAGGCCGACGAAGCAATCTCCGCCAGACGCGCATGCGCAAATGAGGCGAGATGGCTTCGCTTCGCTCGCAATGAGGCGGCAGAATGCATCACCACGTCACCGACACGTATTGCGTCTCCATGAACTCCATCAGGCCCTCATGCGCGCCTTCGCGGCCGAGGCCGCTCTGCTTGGTGCCGCCGAACGGCGCCGCCGGATCGGAGACGAGGCCGCGATTGAGCCCGATCATGCCGAAGTCGAGCTTCTCCGACACCCGCATGCCGCGCGTGAGGTCCTTGGTGTAGAGATAGGCGACGAGCCCGTATTCGGTGTCGTTCGCCCGCGTGATCACCTCGTCCTCCGACTTGAAGGTCTGGATCGCGGCGACCGGCCCGAAGATCTCCTCGTTGAGCATGCTGGCGCCGTCCGGCACGTTGTCGAGCACGGTCGCGGGATAGAAGTAGCCCTTGCCCTCCGGCATCTGGCCGCCGGTCAGCACCTTGGCGCCGCGCTTGATCGCGTCCTCGACCAGCTCCTTGCACTTTGTGCGGCCTTCCGCATTGACGAGCGGCCCGAGCGCGACTCCGTCGTCGAGCCCGTTGCCCATCTTGAGCGACTTCATCTTGTCGGTGAGCTTCTTGGCGAAGACGTCGTGCACCTGCTCGTGCACGTAGAAGCGGTTGGCTGCCGTGCAGGCCTCGCCCATGTTGCGCATCTTGGCGATCATCGCGCCGTCGATCGCGGCGTCGATGTCGGCGTCCTCGAACACGATGAAGGGCGCATTGCCGCCGAGCTCCATCGCCGGCTTGAGCACGTTGTCGGCGGCCTCGTGCAGGAGCTTGCGGCCGACCTCGGTCGAGCCCGTGAACGACACGACGCGAACGCGCGGGTCGTGCAGCATGGCGCTGACCACCGGTCCGGAGCGGCGCGACGGGATGACGTTGACGACGCCGGCCGGCACGCCGGCCTCCTCGAGCAGCGGCATCAGCGCCAGCATGGTGAGCGGCGTCTCCGACGCCGGCTTGAGCACGACCGGGCAGCCGGCGGCGAGCGCCGGGCCGATCTTGCGCGTCGCCATGGCGGCGGGGAAATTCCACGGCGTCACCAGCACCGCGATGCCGGCCGGCTTGTGGTGCACGAAGATGCGGGCGCCCGACGACGGCGCGCGCGAAACTTGCCCGATCGCCCGCACGGCCTCCTCGGCGTACCAGCGGAAGAACTCGGCCGCGTAGGCGACCTCGCCGCGCGAATCCGACAGCGCCTTGCCGTTCTCCAGCGTGATCAGCTTGGCGAGCCGCTCAGCTTGAGCCATGATGACCTCGTAGGCCTTGCGCAGGATCTCGCCGCGCTCGCGCGGCTTGCGCCCCGCCCAGCCGTCGAACGCGCCCGACGCCGCGTCGACCGCGGCCTTCGCGTCATCGATGCTCGCGCTCGCGACCGAGGTGATCTTGTTCTCGGTCGCCGGATCGATCACGTCGAAGCGGGCGCCATCCGACGCCTTGCGCCACTTGCCGCCGATCCACAGGTCGGTCGGGACGTTCGCGAGGAGGTTCTCGTACATGCGGCACCTCTTGGGATTTGTACCCGTGCAAATCTAGGCAGAAAGCGACCGTCGCACCGTGTCGGCGATGCGATCGACGGTCGGCAGGATCATGTCTTCCAATATGTCGGCCGCGGGCAGCGGCACGTGCGGCGTCGTGATGCGCACCGGCGGTCCGTCGAGGTCGTAGAACGCCTCGTCGGCGACGATCGAGACGATCTCGGCGCCCCACCCGCATAAACGTGGGTTCTCCTCGACCGTAAACAAGCGGTGGGTGCGGCCGACCGAGCCGAGGATGGCTTGCGTGTCGAGCGGAACCAGCGAGCGCACGTCGATCACCTCGACATCAAGCCCGTGCTCGGCCTTGAGCTTCTCGGCCGCCCCGAGCGCGCGCGGCACCATGAGCGCGAGCGCCAGGATGGTCGCATCCTTGCCGGGCCGCACGATCTTCGCCGAGCCGAGCGTGTCGACGATCTCGCCGTCCGGCACCTCGCCCTTCGTCGCATAGAGCGACTTGTGCTCGAAGAAGATCACCGGATCGGGATCGCGCACGGCGGCCGCCATCAGGCCGATCACGTCGCGCGGGGTCGAGGGCGCGACCACCTTGAGGCCGGGGATCATCATCGCCCAGTTCTCGATGCTCTGCGAATGCTGGGCGCCGAAGCGCGAGCCGGCGCCGTTGCCGGTGCGCACCACCAGCGGGCACTTGAGCTGGCCGTTCGACATGTAGCGGCTCTTCGGGAACTCGTTGGCGATGTAGTCGAAGCACACCGCGAAGAAGTCGGAGAACATGATCTCGGCGATCGGCTTCAAGCCGGTCATCGCCGCCCCCATGGCGGCGCCCAGGATCGCCTGCTCGGAGATCGGCGTGTCGCGCACGCGCTTCGGGCCGAACTGCTCGTAGAGCCCGACGGTCGCCTTGAACACGCCGCCCGCCTTGGCGACGTCCTCGCCGAAGAAGATGACGTCCGGATCGCGCGCCATCTCCTGGGCGATGCCGCGCGCGACCGCGTCGCGATAGGTCAGTTCCGCCATGCCCAGCCTCCATCGGCGTAGACGTCGGTGGTGAGGATATCGGCGGGCGGGTTCGGCGCCTTCTTGCAGGCCTCGGTCGCGGCGTCGATCATCGCTTTGGTCTCGGCGTCGATCTTCGCAATCACATCGTCACTGACGCCGAACTGCTTGAGCCGGGCGCGATAGATCTTGATCGGATCGCGCTCCTTCCATTTCTCCAGCTCGCCCTCGGGGCGGTACTTCGCCGGATCGGCGCGCGAATGGCCGCTGTGCCGGTAGGTGAGGCATTCGATCAGCGACGGCCCCTGGCCGGCGCGCGCCCGCGCATAGGCGGCGCTCGCCGTGCGATAGACGACGTCCGCATCGTTGCCGTCGACGACGATGCGCTCGAGCCCGTAGGCGGCGGCGCGATCCGCCGCCGGATGCTCGACCGCGGTCACGTCGCCGATCGGCGTGTATTCCATGTAGAGATTGTTCTCGCACACGAAGATGACGGGCAGCTTCCACACGGCGGCGAAATTGAGCGCCTCGTGGAAGGCGCCGATATTGGTCGTGCCGTCGCCGAAGAAGCATACCGACACGTCGTCATCGCCGCGATACTGCGCGCGCAGCGCCGCGCCGCAGGCGATCGGCAAATGCGCGCCGATGATCGCGTAGGAGCCCATCACGCCGTGGTCGACCGAGGTCAGATGCATCGAGCCGCCCTTGCCGCGCATCAGGCCGTTGTCGCGCTGCATCAATTCGCCCAGCACCTTCTCGACCGGGACGCCGCGGGCGAGCGTGTGGGCGTGGCCGCGATAGGTGCAGAAGCTCAGATCGCGCGGCCGCATGGCAGCCGCAAAGCCGGTCGCGACCGCCTCCTGGCCGAGGGAGAGGTGGCTCGTGCCCTTGACCAGGTTCTGCAGGAAGAGGTCGTAGGCGCGCTGCTCGGCTTCGCGCAGCTCGACCTGCATGCGGTACATGCGCAGGCGCAAGTCCTCGCCGATGTCGTCGTTCACCGCGGTGCGTGGCGCCGGTTCGGCGCGGCTGGGCTTTTTCGTCATGATGCGACCCCGGTGGCGATGCACCGCCGGTTGGGAGGTGCCGACGGCTCGCATGTATCAGGCGTGGCCGGAGACGTTTGTCAACGGCTGCGTAGCGGCTCGATCTTGCCTCACGGCCGAAGGGGCGTAAACGCTCCGATCCTTTCACCTTGACGCTGCAGCCGGCCTGGGGCATTTCCGGCCGTACCATGAGATTCGCGACGCTTGCCACGCCAAACGTCGACATCGGCTCGGTGCAGACGATCCGCAGAGTCTGCCTGCTGCTCACGGTCGCGTTTGTCGCCATCGTGTTCACGTTCAGCACGTCGCGCTGGCCTTATCCGGCGCGCGCGGCGATCGAATGGGCCGGCCTCGCACTGCTCGGCATATGCATCGGCGGGCGTACCTGGTGCTCGCTCTACATCGGCGGGCGCAAGACCAGCGAGCTCGTGACGACCGGCCCCTATTCGCTCAGCCGCAATCCGCTCTACCTCTTTTCCACGATCGGCGCCGTTGGGGTCGGCGCCCAGCTCGGCGCTGTTTCAATCGCCATGTTGGCGGGCCTGTTCGCCTGGGCGGCGCATGTCCCGGTGATGGTTCACGAAGAGCGCCTGCTGCTGGCGGCGCACGGCGAGCGTTATCGAAGCTACCTTGCGCGCGTGCCGCGCTTCCTTCCGCGGTTCTCCGGCTGGCAGGACGCAGAGCTCCTGGAAATACGCCCGCACGCCGTGATCAAGACCTTCCTCGACGCTTGCTATTTCCTGGCGGCGGTGCCGACCGTCGCGCTGGTCGAGTACCTGCAGAACACCGGCGTCGTCCGCGTCGTCCTGCACCTTCCCTGAGTCCTGATTCAGCGTCCGCCCCGCACCCGCTCGCGGTGGAGCAGGTAGAGCCCGGAGGCGACCACGATGCCGGCTCCCGCCATCGTCCATCGATTCGGCACGTCGCCGAACACCGCGTAGCCGAGCCCGACCGTCCAGGCGAGCTGGCTGTAGATGAAGGGCGAGAGCACCGAGGCGGGCGCCAGGCGATGGGCGCGGATCAGCAGATAGTGGCCGAAGCTTGCGAGCGCGCCGGTCGCGATCATCAGTAGACCGATCATGAGGCTCGTGGGCGCCGTCCACACGGCGACGACGACCGGCATCATCACGATTGCGCCGACCAGATTGGAATAGAACAGCGTCGTCTCGCTGGTGTCGGTGCGCGCGAGGATGCGGGTCGCGAGCGCATAGGCCGCGTAGCACGCGGCCCCGCCGGCCGAGAGCAACGCCGCCGGATGAATCGCGCTGAAACCAGGCCGCGTCACCACGAGCACGCCGAGGAAGCCGACGCCGATCGCGGTCCACCGGCGCCGACCCACCCATTCGCCGAGTGCCGGTCCGGACAGCGCGGCGACCAGGAACGGGGTCGAGAACGTGATGGTCAGCGCCTGGTCGAGCTGGAGATACTTGATGGCGAAGAAATTCAGCACGGTCGAGCCGAGCAGCAGCGCGGAGCGGCCGACCTGCAGCAGCGGGCGGGCGCTGCGCAACATGCCGGGGCGGGTCAGCGGATTGGACCACAGGAGTGCGAGCAGGAAGCCGAAGGTGTAGCGCGCCCACACGACTTCCAGCACGTCGATGTGCCGGCCGAGATATTTGGCGGTCGCATCGAGAAACGCAAAGCAGCCGACCGCCCCGCACATCAACGCGATGCCGGTGAGCCGCATGCGGCGGGCATCGCCGGCGTCGGAGCCGTGGAGGGTGGGCCTTCGTGCGGGCAAGCTGCGAATCCGTGGGGGCGTCGCCTCAAGCTACCCGAGTTTCGTCGCCGATCCACGGTGCGGAACGGGGTGGTTCCAAGCCGCCGTGAAAAGTCCACCGTGGCGTGCTAGAAGAAACGAGGCCGAAATCCGGAGAACCGCCCATGGCAAGTCTCGCGCAAGCCAAGACCGCGACTGAGCGTGCCGACGCGCTCGAAGAGCACATGATGCACGAGCTCGAGCACATCGTGACCAAATCGGTGCTGTTCGGCCTCGCCGACGGCAAGGTCGAGATGGAGAGCGGCCCGGCGCTGATGGCGCGCAATCCCGGCAAGTACATGCTGATGGGCGCCGATCCGCGGCTGCCGCAGATGCCAGCGAAGCCGACGCTGGTCGATTATTTCCGCTGCCGCTTCGCCTCGACCGCGCATCTCCTGCAGAGCGCGACGCATGCCCTCAAGGGCGGCCACAGCGAGAAGGTGGTGCTCGCCTGCCTGCTGCACGACATCGCGGTCGTGAGCTTCATCCGCTGCGACCACGGCTACTGGGGCGCGCAGATGATCGAGCCCTACGTGGACGAGGAGGTGAGCTGGGCGATCCGCGCGCACCAGGCGCTGCGCTTCTTCCCCGACGAATCGGTCGGCTACAAGTATCCAGAGATGTACGTGAAGCTGTTCGGGCCCGACTACCGGCCGGAGCCCTATATCGTCGAGGAGTATCAACGCGCCCGCAACCACAAGCACTACATGACGGCGCGCCTGATCACCGTGAACGACATCTACTCGTTCGATCCCAACGCCAAGGTCGACCTCGACGATTTCGTCGACATCATCGGCCGCAACTTCAAGCAGCCGAAGGAGGGCCTCGGCCTCGACAGCAGCCCGTCGGCGCACATGTGGCGCACGATGCTGTGGCCGACGCGGTTTCTCTGATCCTGATTACGCCTCGCGCGTGACCGCGCTCTCGTGCCAGCGCCGCAGCAGCAGGTACGAGAGGCCGGACAGCGCAAAGAAGATCACCACGCCGGCGACCGACAGCAGGAAGAGCGCCGCGAACATGCGCGGGATGTTGAGGCGGTACTGCGACTCGGCGATGCGGTAGGCGAGGCCGGAGCCGGCGCCGCCGGAGCCCGCGGCGAGCTCGGCGACCACGGCGCCGACGAGCGACAATCCGCCGGCGATGCGAATGCCGGTCAGCATGTTCGGCAGCGCCGACGGCAGCTTCAAACGAAACAGGATCTGGCCGGGGGAGGCGCCGTAGAGGCGGTAGAGATCGACGAGATTGTGGTCGACCGAGTTGAGCCCCAGCGTCGTGTTGGCGAGCACAGGAAAGAACGCGACGATCCAGGCGCAGGCGAGCACCGCGCCCTGTTGCGGCAGGTAGATGAGCAACAGGGGCGCGATCGCCAATACGGGCGTGACTTGCAGGATCACGGCGTAGGGATAAAGCGTGTACTCGACGAGGCGTGACACGTTGAACAGGATGGCGAGCGCAATGGCGCCGACGGTGGCGAGCAGGAAGCCCTCGAACGTGGTGAGCAGCGTGACCCCCAGCGATTCCAGCAGCAGCTGCCGATCGTCGATCAGCGTGTCCCATACCAGCCCGGGCCCGGGCAGCTTGACGGGCGGAAGCGCATAGATCTTCACGACCAGGTGCCAAGCCGTGACGCCGAGCACGAGCGCCACGAGCGGCAAGGCGATGCGCAGAATACGCTCCGGTCCGAAGGCGCGGCCCGGCACGCTCATGCGGCAACCGCCATGGCGTGCGTCAGCGCCTCCGACGCCAATCGGCAGTAGCCTGCATACTCGGCCGAGGTTCGGAAGCTTTCCTGCCGCGGATAGGGAGCGTCGATCGTCACCTCCTTGAACACCCGTCCGGGCCGAGGCGTCATCACCACGATGCGGCTCGACAGGTAGACCGACTCGAACACCGAATGGGTGACGAACACCACCGTCTTGCGCAGCGTCCTCCACAGCTCGAGCAGGTCGTTGTTGAGCTTGAAGCGGGTGATCTCGTCGAGCGCCGCGAACGGCTCGTCCATCAGGAGCAGACTGGGATCGGTGACGAGGGCGCGGGCGATCGAGACCCGCATCTTCATGCCGCCGGAGAGCTCGCGCGGATAAGCGTCGCGGAACGCCGTGAGGCCCACCCGCTCGATCGCCGCGCCGACGCGCGGCGCCGCGACCTCGGCCGACACGTGGTGCAAGGTGAGCGGCAGCGCGACGTTCCTGGCGACCGTGGTCCACGGCATCAAGGTCGGCTCCTGGAAGACGAAGCCGATGTCGCGTCCGCGCGGCCCGGCCGAAGCGCCGCCCGCGCCCCACGCGATGCTGCCGCGCGAGGGCTCGCTCAGGCCGGCGATCAGCCGCAGCGCCGTCGACTTGCCGCAGCCCGACGGACCGAGCAGCGAGACGAATTCGCCCGGCCGTACGTCGAGATCGAGGCCGTCGAGCGCCTGCACGCCATTCGCAAAGGTCTTCGCCACGTCGCGCAGCGCGACGGACGCGGGCGGCCGGAGCGACACGGAAAAGCCGGGCAGCGCCATCAATTCTTCGGCCTCAGCTCCAGGCCAACCATCTTGTTGACGAACCGCAGCGTGTAGGCCTTGCGGAAATCGATCGTCGGCTTGACCACGCCGGCGCGCACCATCTTGTCGAAGAAGCCGGCATAGCGGGCGTCCGTCATGGCGCCGATGCCGAGCTTCAGCGTGTCGCCGGAATCGACGATGCCGTATTCCTTCATCTTGGCGACCGAATAGGCGAGCAGCTCGTCGGTCATCTCGGGGTTCTGCTTCTTGATCAGCGCGTTGCCGGCCGAATTGTCGCCGTAGATATAGTGGTACCAGCCGATGATCGAGGCATCGACGAAGCGCTGCACCAGGTCGGGCTTGTTCTCGACGAGGTCGCGCCTGGTCTCGATCAGGGTCGAGTAGCTCGAGAAGCCGAAATCGGCGAGCAGGAAGACTTTCGGCTTGAAGCCGGCCTGCTTCTCGATCGCAAAGGGCTCGGACGTGACGTAGCCCTGCATCGCGCTCATCTTGTCGGCGAGGAACGGCTGCGGGTTGAACGTGTAGGGCTTCACCTTGGCGTCACTGAACTTGTAGTCGGCCTTGAGCCACTGGAAATAGCTCACCATGCCTTCCTTGGAGACGAACAGGGTGCGGTCCTTGAGGTCCTTGAACGACTCGACGCCCACGCCCGGATGGGCGATCAGCACCTGCGGGTCCTTCTGGAACATCGCGGCGACCGCGAGCGTCGGCACCTTCTGCTCGACCGCGTCGAAGGACTGCAGCGTGTTGGCGCTCATGAAGAAGTCGAGCTTGCCGACCGCGAGCAGGATGCGGTTGTTGATCTGCGGCCCGCCCGGCACGATGGTCACGTCGAGCCCGTATTTGCGGTAGGTGCCGTCGGCAAGCGCCTGGTAGAAGCCGCCATGCTCGGCTTCAGCCACCCAGTTGGTGCCGAACGTGACCTTGTCGAGCGTCTGCGCGTCCGCCGGCCTCGGCGGGAAGGCACAGGTCATGGCTGCTATGAGTATCCCCAAGGCGCTTGCGAACCGCATCGATTCATTCTCCTGATAGGATCGCAACCATAGGCGAGGCCGGCTCGCTTGACGAGGTCGCTTCGGATGCTGCCGAAACGCGAATGGGCCGAGATGACATGGGCGGATTTTGCCGCCGCCGATACGGCGCGCTGGATCGCCGTGCTGCCGCTCGCCGCGACCGAGCAGCACGGCCCGCATCTGCCGCTCGGCGTCGACAGCTTCATTGCGGCGGCCTATCTCGCCCGCGTCCGCGCGCAGATTCCCGCCGATCTGCCGGTCACCTTCCTGCCGATTCAATGGATCGGCCAGTCCGACGAGCATGTGGCATTTCCCGGCACGCTGACGCTGTCCGGCGCGACCGTGATCCGCGCCTGGACCGAGATCGGCGAAAGCGTGGCGCGCGCCGGCGTGAAGAAGCTCGTGCTGGTCACGAGCCACGGCGGCAATGTCTCCGCGATGGAGATCGTTGCGCGCGATTTGCGCGTGCGGCTCGGGATGCTCGCCGTCACCGTCGGCTGGCACCGCTTCGGCTATCCGGATGGGGCGTTCACGGCGGACGAGCGCCGCCACGGCATCCACGGCGGCGACATCGAGACCTCGCTGATGCTGGCCGGCCGCGCCGATACGGTGCGCATGGACAAGGCGGTGGCCGAGTTGCCGGTGACGGTCGCGATGCAACAGGAATTCAAGTGGCTGGGCGCCTTCCGGCCGGCGGGTTTCGGCTGGATGACGCAGGACCTGCATCCTTCGGGCGCCGTCGGCGATGCGAGCGGCGCGACCGCGGCGAAGGGCGAGGCGGCGCTCGCCCAGGGCGCCGGAGGTTTCGTGGAGCTGCTGCGGGAAATCGATCGGTTCGATCTCGCACGCCTCAAGGAGGGACCGCTCAAAGGGGCGTGAGGCCGGGTAGATCGGGCGTCGTCCCTTGGCTAAAGTGAGGGCGACCAGCACAGAGCCCACATGAGCGCAGAGCCCATGAGCACAGACACGAGCATACATTCACATGACGACCACCACGGCTCCGAGCTCGGCGAGATGCAGCTGCGCGTGCGCGCGCTGGAAACCATCCTGACCGAGAAGGGCTATGTCGACCCCAAGGCGCTCGATCTCATCATCGAGGCCTATGAGACGAAGATCGGCCCGCACAACGGCGCCCGCGTGGTCGCCAAGGCCTGGGTCGACCCGGAGTTCAAGCGCCGCCTGCTGCAGGACGGCTCCGCCACGATTGCGGCGCTCGGCCATGTCAGCAGGGTCGGCGACCACCTGGTCGTGGTCGAGAACACCCCGCAGGTGCACAACATGGTCGTGTGCACGCTATGCTCCTGCTACCCGTGGGAGATGCTCGGCCTGCCGCCGGTCTGGTACAAGGCCGCGCCCTATCGCTCGCGCGCCGTGAAGGACCCGCGCGGCGTGCTCGCCGATTTCGGCATCACGCTGCCGAAGGAGACCGAGGTCCGGGTGTGGGACTCGACCGCCGAGACGCGCTTCCTCGTCTTGCCGATGCGGCCCGCCGGCACCGAAGGCTGGAGCGAGGACCGCCTCGCCGAGATCGTCACCCGCGATTCCATGATCGGCACCGGCTTCCCGAAGAGCGCGTAAGAGGCGGCGATGGACGGCATCCACGACATGGGCGGCATGGACGGCTTCGGCAAAGTCGAGCCGGAGCCGGATGAGCCGGTCTTTCATGCCGCATGGGAAGGGCGCGTGATGGCCCTGAACCGCGCCATGGGCGCGACCGGCTCGTGGAACATCGACATGTCTCGTTTTTCGCTCGAGAGCCTGCCGCCCGACGTCTATCTGGCGAGCTCCTATTACCGAAAGTGGTTTCTCGGCCTCGAGAAAAGGCTGCTCGCGCTGGGTCTGGTCGACGCCGACGAGGTCGCGGCCGGTCACGCGCTGCATTCGGCCAAATCGCTCAAGCGCGGCACGCTCGCGGCGGCGGATGTCGATCGCATCATGACGCGCGGCTCCTATACCCGGGCGCCGCAAGGGCCGGCGCGCTACAAGCCGGGCGACCGCGTGCGGGCGAAGAACATCCACCCGGCGACGCATACGCGGCTGCCGCGCTACGTGCGCGGCCACATCGGCGTGGTCGAGCGCGTGCAGGGCTGCCATGTCTTTCCCGACACGTCGGCGACCGGGGCCGGCGACAATCCGCAATGGCTCTATACGGTGCGTTTCGATAACCGCGAATTGTGGGGGCCGGACGCCGATCCGACCGTCAAGGTCTCGATCGACGCGTTCGAGCCCTATCTCGATCCCGCCTGACATGACGCTCGATCCCGCCGCCGCGCGCCGCGCCCGCGAGGCCGTGCCCGGCATCCCGTGCGACGCCGAGGGGCCGGTGTTTCGCGAGCCGTGGGAGGCGCAGGCGTTCGCGATGGCGCTCGCGCTGCATGCGCGCGGCCTGTTCACCTGGCCGCAATGGGCCGCGACGCTCGGCGAGGAGATCAAGCGCGCGCAGGCGGCGGGCGATCCCGACACCGGCGAGACCTACTATCACCATTGGCTCGCCGCGCTCGAACGGCTGGTCGCCGAGAAGGGCGTCACGACGCACGAGACGCTCGTGCGCTATCACGACGCCTGGGATCGGGCCGCCGACCGCACCCCGCACGGCCAGCCGATCGAGCTTCGGCCTGATGACTTCTGTTGAGATGGGCTCGCATGCGGTTCCGAACTCGGCCGGCAGCGCCGCGCCGCGGCTCGCCGCGCCCACCAACGCCTGCGACTGCCACATGCACATCTATGATGCGGCGCGGTTTCCACCGCTGCGGCCGGGTTCGCGCATGCAGGCGGACGCAAGCGTCGCCGAATATCGGCTCCTGCAACGGCGCATCGGCACCAGCCGCGTCGTGATCGTGACGCCCGCCGTCTACGCGACCGACAATGCGGTGACGCTCGACGCCATTGCCCAGCTCGGCGCCGGCGCGCGCGGCGTCGCCGTCGTCCATCCCGATGTCGGCGATGGCGAGCTCAGGCGCCTCGCCGATGGCGGGGTGCGCGGCCTCCGCTTCACCCAGTTCGATCCCGCGACGGCGGTGACGACGCTCGACATGATCGAGCCGCTGTCGCGCCGCGTCGCCGATCTCGGCTGGCACGTGCAGATCCACTTGCGCGCCGACCAGATCGTCGCGGCCGAGACGCTGTGGGGCCGGCTGCCGTCGACGATCGTGCTCGATCACATGGGCCGCCTGCCGCAGCCGACCGGCATCGATCACCCGGCCTTCGCCATCATCCGCCGGTTGATCGACGCCGGCCGCACCTGGGTGAAGCTTTCCGGCGCCTATCTCGACACCAAGGTCGGGCCGCCGGCCTATGCGGATGCGACCAAGGTCGCGCAGGCCTTCGTGGCGGCGGCACCCGAGCGGTTGGTCTGGGGCAGCGATTGGCCGCACCCGACCGAGCAGCACAAGCCGGACGACGCCGGTTTGCTCGACCTGCTCGCCGCGTGGGCGCCGGATGCGGCAACGCGTCGCCGCATCCTCGTCAGCAACCCGGAAAAGCTGTACGGTTTTGCACCGTCGGGTTGAGGCGCGATCGAGAAGGAACCGCCATGGAAATCTTCGCCGCTGGATCACGCCCGTCGCGCCGCATGTCGGCCGACTCCTTCACCGGAACGGTCTGGCAGGATCCGATCATCGAGACGCCGGCGCCCGCGATCCTGCGCTCGGCGCGGGTGAGCTTCGAGCCGGGCGCGCGCACCGCCTGGCACACTCATCCGCTTGGCCAGACCCTGCATGTGGTCTCCGGCGTCGGCCGGGTGCAGCTGTGGGGCGGCCCGATCCGCGAAATCCGCGCCGGCGACACGGTGTGGATCGCGCCCGGCGAGAAGCATTGGCACGGCGCCGGCCCGAAGACCGCGATGGTGCATATCGCGATGCAGGAGGCGCTCGACGGCAGCCACGTCACTTGGCTCGAGCACGTCACCGACGCGCAATACGGGGCGGCAGTCGGGTAGCGCATATTCCGGCGAAGTGGACGCCGATTCGCCGACAAGAATATGCGCCAACAAAGGAGATTAGAGCGTGTTCCGATTCCATCGGAACGGAACACGCCCTAGCTGTGAGGCAGCGATGCGGTCGAGCGCACGACGTGGCAGCTTGCTTTGTGCGCTTCTCACGGCGGTGGCGGTCGCGCTCGGCCCGTGCGGCGCCGCCGCGCAGCCTTATCCGACGCGGCCCATCACCATGATCGTGCCGTTTGCCGCCGGCGGCTCGGCCGATGCGGTGGCCCGCATCGTCGCCGATGGGATGGCGACGCCGCTCGGCCAGCCGGTGGTCATCGAGAACGACGGCGGCGCCTCGGGCACGATCGGCATGGGCCGGGCGGTTCGCGCGGCGGCTGACGGCTACACGCTCTGCTTCGGCAGCTGGGCGAGCCATGTCGTCAATGCCGGGGTCCGCGCGCTTCCCTTCGACGTGCGCAACGATTTCGCGCCGGTCTCGCTGATCGCCAGCAATCCCCTCGTCATCGTGGCGAGGAAAGGTCTGCCGGCAAGCGATCTCAAGGGGCTGATCGCCTGGCTCAAGGCCAACCCCAACAAGGCCCTGCTCGGGACGGCGGGGGCGGGCTCGGCGTCGAACCTCGCCGGCATCTTTTTCGAGAAGCTGACCGGGACGCAGCTGCGTCACGTGCCCTACCGCGGCCTCGGCTTCGCCATGCAGGATCTTGTGGCGGGGCGCATCGACATGATCATCGACCTCACCGCCAACGCATTACCGCAGGTGCGCGCCGGGACCGTCAGCGCCTACGCGATCACGGCCGATACGCGATTGGCGAGCGCGCCCGACATTCCGACCGCGGACGCGGCCGGGGTGCCGGGCCTCGACGTATCGGTCTGGCAGGGGTTGTGGGCGCCGAAGCAGACGCCGAAGCCGATCATCGACAGGCTCGACGCCGCGGTAGTCGCGGCGCTCGCCGAGCCGCAGGTGCGCCGGCGCCTGACCGACCTCGGCCAGGCGATCTTCCCGCGCGCACAGCAGACACCCGAGGGGCTGCGTGCCTACCACGCGGCCGAGATCGCCAAGTGGTGGCCGCTGATCAAGGCGGAACACATCAGGCCCGACTGATTCACTCGACTGATTCACTCGGCGGCCAGCCGCCGCAGGTCGCGCGCCTTGGCGCGCAGCGTGGCGATGAACGCCTTGACCAGCGGCGAACCCTCGTTGCGGCGAAAGACCACGACCTGGTCCGACGTCCTGGTCGCGCCGGCCACTTTTCGGAAAACAACGCCGTCGACCGCCATCCGCGCCAGCGATTCGGGCAGGACACCCAGCCCGATGCCTGCCGCCACCGAAAACAAGACCGAGGACGTATCGGCGACGCGCGCGGCGATCTGCACCGAAACATTCTCCGGTATCAATGCGCCGACGTTGCTCCAATAGCCCATTTCCATTTCCAGTGAGGTGGTGACGAACGGTTCGCCGGCGAGCGCTGCCGGCTCGATCACCTTGTGCACGGCAAGCCGGTGGCCTTCCGGCAGCGCGAGGCACAAGGGCTGGCGGTCGATGATGAAGCCGGTAAGCTCGGCGGGGAATCGATCCGTCGCCCGCGTGAAGGCCACGTCGAGCGAGCCGTCGATCAGGCCCGCCAATTGCGGAATGGTCGGCATTCGCCGCATCTGGACCGACACGTTCGGATGTTTCTTGCGGAAATCGATGATCGACGCTGCCACATATCCGGCGTGCGCCGCCGCGAGGATGTAGCCGACCGCGAGCGATCCCATTTCGCCCTTGGCGGCGCGCCGCCCGACCAGCTCGGCATGCTCGACCTGCTTGAGCGCCGCGCGGGCTTCCTCGAGAAAGCGTCGGCCCACATGGGTGAGCGCGACGCTACGCGTCTTGCGCGTGAACAGCCGGGCGCCGAGCGAGGTCTCCAATTGCTGGATCTGCGCGCTCAGTGTCGGCGGCGCGATATTCAGCTTTGCGGCGGCGCGGGCGAAATGCAGCTCCTCGGCGACCGCAATGAAATATCGAAGGTGTCGCAGTTCCATGGGGGCGACAATTCGCGTTCTTGTTCTTCGTTCTCCGCACCCGCCCGAACCTTACGAACTCGATCGCCTCGGGTCAATCATCGCGCCTGCTGCGCCGGCCGAGGCCGCGCCTTCATACGCCCGCCGCGCCGCCGTCGGCGCGCGGGTCGTGGGCGCCTTCGAGCGTGCCGTCGGGATGCAGGACCACCGCGCCCGCATGGCCCATCGTGTCCGAATGGGGCTCGGGGAGCACCTCGACGTCGTGCCCCGCCAACAGCAGGCGATCGATCAGATTGCCGTCAAAGCGGGATTCGAGGCGCAGGTTGGTGTGCGGCGAGCCCCAGGTGCGGCCGAGCAGCCAGCGCGGCGCCTCGATCGCGCGGTCGAGCGGCACGCGATAGAGCACGTGGCGGGTGAACAGCGCGGCCTGCGTCTGCGGCTGGCCGTCGCCGCCCATGGCGCCGTAGGCGATCACCCGGCCGTCGGCGAGCACCGCGAGCGCCGGGTTGAGCGTGTGGAACGGCAGCCGGCCGGGTGCCAACGCGTTGAGCGCGCCCGGATCGAGCGAGAAGCTCGCACCGCGGTTCTGCATCAGCACGCCGGTCGCCGGCAGCACGCAGCCCGAGCCGAACTCCCAGTAGAGCGACTGGATGTAGGAGACCGCGATGCCGTTGCGGTCGGCGGCACCCATCCAGACGGTGTCGCCGTCTGCCGGCTTCGGCGGCCAGGGAGCCGCTTTGTGGCGATCGATCCTGTCCGCCTCGGCGTCCAGGAATGCCCGGTCGAGGAAGCGTTCGGGCGGCGCTGGCAGCCGGTCCGGATCGGTGATGATGCGGTCGCGCACCCGGAAGGCGCGCTTGGTCGCCTCCACCAGGCCATGGATGTGGTCGAAGCTTTCCGCGGCGCCCACCCGCAGGCGCTCGAACAGGGCGAGAATGATGAGCGAGGCGAGGCCCTGGGTCGGCGGCGGCGTGTTGTAGAGCGTGCCGGCCTGCAGCGAGACGCTCAGCGGCTCTGCGACCGCGGCGCGGCATTGCGCGAGGTCCGGGCGGGCCACGGGGCTGCCGATTCGCTCCAGGTCGGCCGCGATCTCGCGCCCGACGTCGCCGCGATAGAAGTCGTCGAGCCCCGCATGCGCGAGATGCTCGAGGGTTCCGGCGAGCGCGGCCTGCCGCAGCGTGACGCCGGCTTCCGGCGGCTTTCCTTCGACGAGGAATGTCCGGGCAAAGCCGGGTACGTCCTTCAGCTCGACAAGCTTCTCGGCCGTGAGCCGAGCCTGGCTGCGGGTCACGACGTAGCCGTCCCGGGCATGCCGAATGGCATGTGCCAGCAGGCTTTCGAGCGGCAGCCGGCCGCCCTGCGCCTTGGCGGCGTCGAGCGCGAGCGCCCAGCCGGCGACCGCGCCCGGGGCGGTGAGCGCCGCCAAGGGCCCGCGCGCCGGGATCATCTCGTGCTCACGATAATGCTCGCGGCGGACGTTGGCGCCGGCGTGGCCCGCCGCCATCAGCGCCCGCACCCGGCCGGAGCGCTCGCGGATGAGCCAGAAGCCGTCGCCGCCGACATGATTCATGTGCGGATAGACTGCGGCGATCGTCGCCGCCATCGCGACCATGGCCTCGATGGCGTTGCCGCCCTCCGCCAGCACGGCGCGGCCGGCCTCGGCAGCAGCAGAGTGCGGGGCCGCGACGACCCCGCCGCGGTGGCCGGCGCTGTGCAGGTCCAAGCCCATGAGCTGGGATCAGGCCGCGTCGGCGAGGCCGCGGCGCCGCAGCAGCGCCTCCTCGTCGGGCAGCCGGCCGCGGAACGCCTTGTAGGCCTCGTCCGGCGTGCGCGAGCCGCCCGCCGAATAGATGAAACGATGGAGCCGCTCGGCGGTGGCGCGGTCGAACACGTTGCCGGTCTCCTCGAAGGCGTCGAACGCGTCGGCGTCGAGCACCTCCGACCACATGTAGCTGTAATAGGCTGCCGAATAGTGGTCGCCGGCGAAGACGTGGCTGAAATGCGGCGAGCGGTGCCGCATCACGATTTCCTCTGGCATGCCGATGCGGTCGAGCGCCGCCCGCTCGAATGCGGCCGGATCGAGATGGTCGGCGTCGGCAAGGGAATGGTAGTCGAGATCGACGATCGCCGAGGCGACGTATTCGACCGTCGTGAAGCCCTGGTTGAAGGTGCGCGCCGCCTTGAGCTTGGCGATCAGCGCATCGGGCATCGGCTCGCCGGTGCGATAGTGCACTGCGAAGGATTTGAGGATCTCGGGCGTATCGAGCCACTGCTCGTAGAGCTGGGAGGGCAGCTCGACGAAATCGGTCGCGACCCCGGTGCCGGAGATCAGGGGGTAGGTCACGTCCGAAAGGAGGGCATGCAGGGCGTGGCCGAACTCGTGAAAGAGTGTGCGGGCGTCGTCGTGGCTCAGCAGCGCCGGGCCGCCATCGGCGCCCTTGGCGAAGTTCATCACGTTGAAGACCAGCGGCCGCACCTCGCCGTCGAGCTTGTCCTGCTCCCGCAGGGTCGACATCCAGGCGCCGCTGCGCTTCGACGGCCGGGCAAAATAGTCGCCGAGGAACAGGCCGAGGTGGCGCCCGTCGGCCGCCTTGATCTCGAAGACGCGCACGTCGGGGTGCCAGACCGGCACGTCGGTGCGCGGCGTCGCCGTGATGCCGAACAGCCGGTGGGCGGTTGCGAAGGCGGCCGCGATCATGCGGTCGAGCTGGAGATAGGGCTCGAACTCGCCTTCGGCGATGTCGCAGCGCTGCTGGCGCAGCTTCTCGGCGTAAAAGCGCCAGTCCCAGGCCGCTAGCTTGAAGTTGCCGCCCTCGGCCTGGATCATCGCCTGCATGGCGTCGCGGTCGGCGAGCGCCCGCGCGCGAGCGGGGGCCCAGACCTTCTCCAGCAGCCCGCGTGCGGCCGCCGGCGTCTTGGCCATGGCGTCGTCGAGCCGATAGTCGGCCCAGGTCGGGTAGCCCAAGAGCTTTGCCTTCTCGGAGCGCAGGCGCACCATTTCGGCGATGACCTGCCGGTTATCGTCGGCGCCGCCTTCGCCGCGGGCGATCCAGGCGCGAAAGGCCTTTTCGCGCAGGTCGCGCCGGCGCGAGAAGGCGAGGAACGGCTCGACGCTGGAGCGCGACAGCGTCACCGCCGCCGGGCTCGTCAGCCCGCGCTCCTGCGCGACCGCGCGCGCTGCGGCGCGCAGATGCTCCGGCAATCCGGCGAGATCCGGCTCGCCATCGAGCGGCAGCACATAGCCCTGCTCGTCGGCCAGCACCCGCTGGCCGAACCGGGTGCCGAGCGCCGCGAGTCGCTCGCCGATCTCGGCGAGGCGGGCCCGCGCCGCCGCGTCGAGTCCGGCGCCCGCGCGGCGGAAGGTCACGAAGTACCGATCGAGCACGCGCGCCTCCTCGGCATCGAGCCCGGACGGGTCCGCCTTGATCGCCGCGATGCGCTTGAACAGCGCCTGGTTCATGTGGATCGCGTCCCAATGGGCGGTGATGCGAGGCACGATGTCGCGCTCGAGCGCGAGCAGCGCCTCGTTGCTGTGGGCGCCGACGAGGGCGAAGAAGGTGGCTGAGACCCGGGCGAGCGTCCGCCCCGAGCGCTCCAGCGCCCCGACCGTATTGGCGAACGTCGGCGCCGCCGTCTGCGCCGCGATCGCCGCGACCTCGCCCTGGTGCTGCGCGAACGCCGCCGCAAAGGCCGGGCCGAAGTGCTCCGGCTCGATCGCCGCGAACGGTGGCGCGGCAAATGGCGCATCCCAGGCCGACAGCAGCGGATTGTCGCGGGACGCGGGAAGCTCGCAGGGGACTTGGTTCAGGACTTGGCTCATGAAATATCGCTCGTCTGGCCGCATTTCGGCCGGCTTGCCGGGCTTGATCGCAGTGCCCATTTGATGGAAATTGCGGCCGCCAGACAGGGATTTATGCGATGCGCGACGTTGCTTCAACCAAGGGACCGCGGCGGATTCTGTGGCAGAACGTGTCGACCGTTCTGAGCGCCGCCATCCTGATCAGCGCCGAGGTGTTCGGCGCCGCCTTCGCGGGCGGCTGGGCGGTCGCGAGCCTGATCGGGCTCGGCGCCTACGGCGTCTACGCGTTCCAGCTCGCCTTCTTCATCGTCGGCCTCATCGTGATGGTCACCTTCGTGCGCAACGGCATGCGCGTCGAGCCGTTCACGGCACGCGACTGACGGCGCGGAGCGTCGCGCGCCGCTCCGTGCGCGCTGGAGCCGCTCCACATTAATCATCTCGAAACTGTTTCGATCGCTTCGGCGAAAAAACTTTTGCACGCGCTGCGATTTTTTCTTGCGTGAAATTCAGAATCCACTTATTTCAATCTTGCCCAAATTCGCACGTGCCTGTGGCCGTGTGTCGGTCGGTGGGCATCCGGACAAGAGGCCGGACAGCCGCCCGGAGTGAGATCGCCAAGACGGCGTGTCGAACGGACCTGAGGTCTTCGGACACTAAAGTGTCCAGATACTCGATGGTCACCAGACACAAAAGTCTGCGATCGCTTGCAGCTCCGAACACTTGACTGACAGCCGGAGGCGAAACCGGCGCACCTCGTTCTCCACGGGGGACGCGGCTTAAAGCAACGACGGAGCGGGCTTTTTTGGTCTCTGCCGGTTCTCCACCCACCGGCTCGGGCTACCGAAGAGGCTTGTTCATCATTGCCGGGCGTGCGGACGGGGTCTCCCCATCCAAACCAAGGCAGCACGGTCGGGTCTTCCGGTTCTCGCCACTGGCGCGTCCCCATCGCGGGTCGGCGGCGAGGCAGGGCAAACCCGCATCACATCGGGCGGTCCGCCGCCCCTGACCCGTGGGGAGAGCGCCATGACTGAGCGCATCCGCGAGTTTCTCCGCAACCGCCGCGCGGAGAGCAAGGACGACGCACCTTGCCTGGTGGTCGACCTCGACGTCGTTCGTGACAACTATCAGGCCTTCGCCAAGGCGCTGCCCGACACGCGCGTGTTCTACGCCGTGAAGGCGAACCCGGCGCCGGAGGTGCTGGGACTGCTCGCCCGGCTGGGCTCCTGCTTCGACACCGCCTCGATCCCGGAGATCGAGATGGTGCTCGCCGCCGGCGCCACGCCCGAGCGCATCTCGTACGGCAACACGATCAAGAAGGAGCGCGACATCGCGCGCGCCTTTGCGCTCGGCGTGCGGCTCTTCGCGGTCGACAGCAAGGCGGAGGTCGACAAGATCGCCCGCCAGGCGCCGGGCTCCAAAGTCTTTTGCCGCTTCCTGCACGATTGCGCCGGGGCCGAATGGCCGCTGTCGCGCAAGTTCGGCTGCGATCCCGCGATGGCGGTCGAGGTGCTGGAGCACGCCCACCGGGCGGGCCTCGTCGCGCACGGCGTGTCGTTCCACGTCGGTTCGCAGCAGCGGCGCACCCAGGCCTGGGATGCGGCGCTCAAGTCCGCGGCGGCGATCTTCCGCGCCTGCGCCGAACGGGGCATCAACCTCACAATGGTCAACCTCGGCGGCGGCTTCCCGACCCGCTACCTCAAGGAGGTTCCGGCCGTGAAGTCCTACGGGACGGCGATCTTCCGGGCGCTGCGCAAGCACTTCGGCAACGCCATCCCGGAGACGATCATCGAGCCCGGCCGCGGCATGGTCGGCAATGCCGGGGTGATCGAGGCGGAGGTCGTGCTGGTCGCGAAAAAGAGCGAGAGCGACGAGACGCGCTGGGTCTACCTCGACATCGGCAAGTTCGGCGGCCTCGCCGAGACCATGGACGAGTCGATCCGCTACCCGATCCGCACGCCGCGTGACGGCGACGAGACGAGCGCCTGCGTGATCGCCGGGCCGACCTGCGATTCCATGGACGTGCTCTACGAGAAGGAGCCGTACATGCTCCCGGTGAGCCTGGAGATCGGCGACAAGGTGCTGATCGAGGGCACGGGCGCCTATACGACCACCTACTCGGCGGTCGCCTTCAACGGCTTCTCGCCGCTCCAGTCTTTCCACATCTGACCGACGCGCGAGCGCGCGTGTGTCCTGACGGGTGCGCCGCCGAGCGGCGGCGCCCCGATGCGCGGGCGCGGAGGATGCCATGATCACCATTCGTTCGGAAAACCCAATCGATGCCGCGGCGCGCGAGGCGCTGCTCGACGTCGCCTACGGCCCGGCGCGCTTCGCGAAGCCGTCGCAGCGGCTGCGTGAGCGGCGCCAGCCGGCGCTCGCCTTCGTCGCCGCCGAGACGGGCCGCGTCGTCGGCACCGTCCGGCTGTGGCCGGTGCTCGCCGGCCCTGGCCGGCCGGCGCTGTTGCTCGGCCCGCTCGCGGTGCACCCCGAGTGCCGCCGGCGCGGCATCGGCGCCGCCCTGATGCGGCGCGCGATCCGCGCCGCCAAGGAGGCGGGCCACGCCGCCGTGCTGCTCGTCGGCGACGCAGCCTATTACGGCCGCTTCGGCTTTTCCGCCGAAAGGACCGCGGCGCTGGCGATGCCGGGCGCCGATCAGCCCGACCGGCTGCTCGGCCTCGAGCTCACGGCCGGCGCGCTCGACGGCGCACACGGCGTCATTCGCGCCGGCGCCCGCCGCCGTCCGGCGGCGCGCGTCGCGCCAACGATTGCCGTCGCACAGGCGGCATAAACCGGCCGCATACAAGGTCGGAGCACTTCCCTCGGTGCCGCACGAGCGATAATCGTGCGGCGCCTTTGTTTTTCCCTTCTTGTCTCGCGCATTCCGGAGATGTCCGATGACCCAATGGCCCACCCATGGTCACATCAGCGGTCCAATCGTCATGATCGGGTTCGGCTCGATCGGCAAAGGCACGCTGCCGCTGATCGAGCGCCATTTCACCTTTGACAAGGCGCGCTTCGTCGTCATCGACCCGGAGGACAAGGACCGCAAGCTGCTCGACGAGCGCGGCATCCGCTTCATCCACCAGGCGGTGACGCGGCAGAGCTACCGCGAGCTGCTCACCCCGCTGCTGACTGCGGGCGGCGGCCAGGGCTTTTGCGTCAACCTCTCGGTCGATACCTCCTCGCTCGACATCATGGAGCTGTGCCGCGAGATCGGCGCGCTCTACATCGACACGGTCGTCGAGCCGTGGGTGGGCTTCTACTTCGATTCCAAGCTCGGGCCGGAGGCGCGATCGAACTACGCCCTGCGCGAGACCGTGCTGGCGGCGCGCCGGCGCAATCCGGGCGGCACCACCGCGGTCTCCTGCTGCGGCGCCAATCCCGGCATGGTGTCGTGGTTCGTCAAGCAGGCGCTCATCAACATTGCAGGCGACCTCAAGGTCAAGGTCGCCGAGCCGACGACCCGCGAGGCGTGGGGGCGGCTCGCCAAGAAGCTCGGCGTCAAGGGCATCCACATCGCCGAGCGCGACACCCAGCGGGCAAAGCAGCCGAAGCCCATGGACGTCTTCGTCAATACCTGGTCGGTGGAAGGCTTCCTGTCGGAAGGCATGCAGCCGGCCGAGCTCGGCTGGGGCACGCACGAGAAGTGGCTGCCGAAGAACGGCCACAAGCACAAGACCGGCTGCGGCGCCGCGATCTATCTGACCCAGCCCGGCGCCAATACGCGGGTGCGCTCGTGGACCCCGACCGCGCGCGGGCAGTACGGCTTCCTCGTCACCCACAACGAGTCGATCTCGATCGCCGACTACTTCACGCTGCGCAACGGCCGCAAGGTCGTCTACCGCCCGACCTGTCACTACGCCTATCACCCGTGCAACGACGCGGTGCTCTCCCTGCACGAGCTGTTCGGCCGCGCCGGCAAGCAGCAGGACGACATCTACATCCTCGACGAGCACGACATCGTCGACGGCATCGACGAGCTCGGCGTGCTCATCTACGGCCACAAGAAGAACGCCTATTGGTACGGCTCGCAGCTCTCGGTCGACGAGACGCGCGACCTTGCACCCTACCAGAACGCGACTGGCCTGCAGGTGACGTCGGCGGTGCTCGCCGGCATGGTGTGGGCGCTGGAGAACCCGGCGGCCGGCATCGTCGAGGCCGACGAGATGGATTTCCGCCGCTGCCTCGAGGTGCAGATGCCCTATCTCGGCCCGGTGATCGGCGCGTACACCGACTGGACCCCGCTCACCGACCGGCCAGGGCTTTTCCCTGAGGACATCGATAAGAGGGACCCATGGCAGTTCAGAAACGTCCTCGTTCGGTAGACACGGCGGGTCCCAGGAAGACTCCCGCGCGAATAGGTGCCGAGATCGAGGCAGTGTTTGCCGCGATCGACGCCATCGATGCGCCGCCCTTTCCTGATCGCGAACAGCCGCCGATGCCGGAACCTAAGCGCTGGGATTAGCTACAGTTCGATAACTCCGGCCTCGCCATCCTCCGTCCCGAACGCCAGCCGGTTGCCGGCCGCGTTCCAGGCGAGCGCCGCGATCGGCGACCCTTTCGGCGACCGCGCCAGCACCTCGGCGCCGTCCTCGATACGGGTGAGCAGCAGCATGCCGTCCTCGAACCCGGCGGCGCAGACCTCCTGCTTGGGATGCGCCGCGACCGCCGAGATGCGGTGCTCGGCGGGGCTCAGCACCTTCGGGTTCTTCCCCATCGGCCCGTCCTTGCCGGCGAACGGCCACACCACGAGCTGGCTCGCCCCCGAGGTCGCGAGCCACTTCGCGCCAGGCCCCCAGCTCATCGAGCGCACCTTGCTCGAGTAGCCCGACATGCGCATGTGCTTGCCGTCGACCAGGCGCCAGCCGTGCAGGGTCGGCTCCTGCATGGCGGTCACCAGGAAGCGGCCGTCCAGGCTGAACGTCACGTCGAGATGCGAGCCCTTCCACTCGAGCGTTTCCGGCTTGGCGTCGGGCGCATTGGGAAACCACAGCGTCGCGCCGTTGTAGTGCGCGATCGCCAGCCGAAATCCCTTCGGCGCAAACGCGAGCCCGCCGGCGCTCGACGGCACGTCGAGGCTGCGCTCGCCCTTGGCGGTGCGCACGAAGGCCTGCTTGCCGCACGACCAGGCGACGCTGTCATTGGTGATGGCGACGTGATCGATCCAGCGCCGCTTGGGGTCGGTCGCGAGCGTCTCGCTTTCGCCGGCCGGATTGGTCGCCATGATCCTGCCGTCGTCGCCGCCGGTGACGACGCAGGTCCCGTCGCAGGCCGAGCCGAGGATCGCGCCGCCATGCACCGCGACGCGCCGCTCCGCGCCGTCGCGCCAGAACAGCAGCGTCTCCTCGCCGAGCACGAAGACCGGGTCGTCGCCGAGGAAATGCACGGCCACGACCGTCCCGCCCGCCGCGACGGGGCGAATGCGATCGGTGATCGGGCCGGTGTCGGTGCGGGTATCGCTCATCCGTTCAGGCCACGCACTCCGCGAAGCCCTTGCGGATCATCTCCTCCGGCATGTCGCGGCCGATGAAGACGGCGCGGCTCACGCGCTCCTCGCCGTCCTTCCACGGCCGCTGATGGTCGCCGTCGAGGATCATGTGCACGCCCTGGAAGACGAAACGCTCGGGATCGTCCTTGAACGAGAGGATTCCTTTGCAGCGCAGGATCTTCGGTCCCTCCTGCGCCACCAGGTTCTGGATCCAGGGGAAGAACTTGTCGGCGTCGAGCGGCTTGTCGGACTTGACCGCGAACGACTGCATGTCCTCGTCGTGATAGTGCTTGAGGCCGCCGTGGTCGTGATCGTGGTGATGGTCATGATCGTGGTCGTGATCATGCCCGTTGCCCTCCTCCAGGAAGGCCGGCTCGATATCGAGGATGCGGTCGAGATCGAAGGCGTTGCGGCCGAGCACCTCGGGCAGCGGGATGGCGCAGCGCTCGGTGCGGTGCAAGCTGGCGTAGGGATTTATCCCGCGGATGCGCGCCTCGACCTCGCGCAGGTCGGCGTCGCTGACGAGGTCGGTCTTGTTGATCAGGATCACGTCGGCGAAGGCGATCTGGTTCTTCGCCTCGGGCGCATCGCGCAGCCGGTCCTTGAGCCATTTGGCGTCCGCGACCGTCACCACGGCGTCGAGCTTTGCCCGCTTGCCGACGTTCTCGTCGACGAAGAAGGTCTGCGCCACCGGCGCCGGATCCGCCAAGCCGGTGGTCTCGACGATGATGGCGTCGAACTTGCCCTTGCGCCGCATCAGCCCGTCGATGATGCGGATCAGGTCGCCGCGCACCGTGCAGCAGATGCAGCCGTTGTTCATCTCGAACACTTCCTCGTCGGCGCCCACCACGAGGTCGTTGTCGATGCCGATCTCGCCGAACTCGTTGACGATGACGGCGAACTTCTGGCCATGCGGCTCGGACAGGATGCGGTTGAGCAACGTCGTCTTGCCGGCGCCGAGATAGCCGGTGAGCACCGTGACGGGGATCTTGTCGGACATGAGGTTCTCCGTTCGGGCTCTATATAGGGGATCGTGGGGCGGCTAGAAATCCCCGGCGCGGGCGCCGCAGGCGCCCTTTTCGGGGACCGCATGGCCAACCGGCTCGCCGCCATCGTCTTGAGTGTCGACCGGCTGACCGCCGCGGTCGGACGCGCCGTCTCCTGGTGCCTCATCGGCATGGTGGTCGTGCAGGTGGTCGTGGTGCTGATGCGCTACGTGCTCGGCCTCGGCTCGATCTGGCTCACCGAAACGATCCTCTACGCGCACGCGACCTTGTTCATGGGCGCCGCCGCCTGGACGCTGCAGCAGGGCGGGCATGTGCGGGTCGACATCTTCTACTCGGATGCCTCGCGGCGCAGCCGCGCGCTGGTCGACCTTCTCGGCGCGATCCTGCTGCTGTGGCCCTTCGTCGGCGTGCTCGCCTGGTTCGCGCTGCCCTATGTGGCGCGCTCCTGGGCGATCCTCGAGCGCTCGCCCGAGGCGAGCGGCCTGCCGCTCGTGTTTCTGCTCAAGACGCTGATCCTGCTGTTCGCGCTGCTGCTCGGCCTGCAAGGCATCGCGCAGGCGGCGAGGGCCTGGCTCGCGCTCACCGGCGCCGCGCCCGCCGCACCCGCCCCACCCGGCCATTGAGGCGCCGATGGGCCTGCCGGAGCTGCTCGCCATCCTCCTGGTCGTCGCCGTCTGCGGCCTGCTGATGGCGGGCTATCCGGTCGCCTTCACGCTCGGCGGCACGGCGCTCGCCTTTGCGCTCATCGGCGAGGCGTTCGGCGTGATGCGGTTCTCGCTCCTCGGCGCGCTGCCGCCGCGCGTGTTCGGCGTCATGACCAACGAGGTGCTGCTGGCGATCCCGCTGTTCATCCTCATGGGCGTGATGCTGGAGCGCTCGCGCATTGCCGAGGAGCTGCTCGAGACCATGGGCCGCCTGTTCGGCCGCCTCACCGGCGGGCTCGCCATCTCGGTGACCCTGGTCGGCGTGCTGCTCGCCGCCGCCAAGGGCGTGGTCGGCGCGACCGTCGTCACCATGGGGCTGATCACGCTGCCCGCCATGCTGCGCCACGGCTATAATCCGCGCCTCGCCGCCGGCACCGTCGCGGCGACCGGCACGCTCGCGCAGATCATGCCGCCCGCGACCGTCCTGGTCCTGCTCGGCGACCAGCTCAACACTGCCTATCAGGCTGCCCAGCTCGCCCAGGGCAAGTTCGCGCCGGACCAGGTGTCGGTGAGCGACCTGTTCGCCGGCGCCGTCGTGCCGGCGCTCGCCCTGGTCGGGCTCTATCTCGTTTTTCAGATCGGCGTCGCGGTGCTGCGCCCGCAGGCGTGCCCGGCGATCCCGCCCGAACCCGACGCGCCGACCGGCGTCGCGCTGATCCGCCGCCTCGCCGAGGCGCTGGTCGCGCCGCTCGCGCTCATCGTCGTGGTGCTCGGCTCGATCCTCGGTGGGCTCGCGACCCCGACCGAAGCCGCCGCGGTCGGCGCCTTTGGCGCGATCCTTCTCACCGCCCGCAAGGCCGCGCCGGCGCAATCCCGGCCCGTCACCTTGGCGATCCTCGCCGCCGCCGGTCTGCTCCTTCTGCACCATGTCGCCGACCTGCGCGTCGGCCGCGCCGACGCCAGCATCTGGGACGATGCCGCCATCGCAATCGCATTCCTGCTGCTTGCGGTGCTCGCCTACGGCGCCTCCACGGCCATCGCGACGGCCGCGCGGGAGAAAATCCTGCCGGCGGCGCTCGCCACCACCACCCGCATCACCGCGATGATCTTCACCATCCTGATCGGCGCGACGATGTTCAGCCTCGTCTTCCGCGGCCTCGGCGGCGACGACATGGTGCAGCGCGCCCTTGGCAATTTGCCCGGCGGCGTCGCCGGCGCGGTGCTCACCGTGATGGTTGCGATGTTCCTGCTCGCCTTCGTGATGGACGCCTTCGAAATCATTTTCGTCGTGGTGCCGATCGTGGCGCCGCCGCTGCTGCAGATGCCGGGCGTCAATCCGGTCTGGCTCGGCATCCTGATGGTGGTGAACCTGCAGACGTCCTATCTGCATCCGCCGCTCGGGCCGACGCTGTTCTATCTGCGTGGCGTCGCTCCGCCGCAGGTCACGACGCTCGACATCTATATCGGCGTCATCCCGTTCGTGCTGATCCAGCTCGCCATGCTGGTGGTGCTGTGGTTCCAGCCGGGGCTCGCGACCTGGCTGCCGCACGCGCTCGCGGGCGGCTGAGGGGCTCCGTGTCGCTGCCCCGGCGTACGCGCTCAGTCCCTGACGCGAAGCGCATGCGGGTGCAGCGCTGCGTTCTGCGGCAGGCCGCAATGGGTATACCAGGACTGGTTCCGGTAGTTCCATTTCACGCAGCCGGCCTCGTACATCTGGTACGTGTCGCCGTAATCGTACAGCAGCGTATAGGCGTACCAGTGCGGCTTGAGGCGGTTGGCTTGCGCCGGGCCGGACGCGGCCCAGCAGAACGCCGCGCCGGCGGCCATGACGAGACAGGCTTTTCGCAGCAGATTCACGGGTTACCCCCTTCTGCAAGCTGGACGCATGATTTAATGCCTAGCGCATGTGCCGGCGAAAGCCTGCCCCGGACTTGATCCGGGGTGGCTACCGGTTCGCCGACAAGAACATGCGCAAGATGAAAAATCTAGTGCCGTCCGGTTCAAGGGCGCTCCTGCCGCGGGATTTCTCATGAAAGCCGCCGAACTGTTCGACCTCGCCGGCCGCGTCGCGCTGGTAACGGGCGCGTCGAGCGGGCTCGGCGCCCGCTTTGCCACGGTGCTGGCCGAGAACGGCGCCGCCGTCGCGCTGGTGGCGCGGCGCGCCGAGCGGCTCGAGGCCTTGCGCCAGAAGATCGAGGCGGCCGGCGGCAAAGCCGTCGCGATCGAGGCCGACGTGCTCGACCGCGCCGCGATGACGCGGGCGTTCGACGCCGCCGAAAAGGCCTTCGGCACCGTCACGATCCTGGTCAACAATGCGGGCATCGCCCACGCGGATCGCGCGGTCGAGATGGGGCAAGAGAAATGGCGCCGCGTGCTGTCGACCAATCTCGACGCCGTGTTCTACTGGGCGCAGGAAGGCGCGCGGCGCATGCTCGCGGCCGGCAAGAAGGGCGCCATCGTCAACGTTGCCTCGGTGCTCGGCTTCGGCGTCGCCAAGGGCGTCGTCGCCTATACGACCGCCAAGGCCGCGGTGGTCCAGCTCACCAAGGCGCTCGGCCTCGAGCTGGCCTTCAAGGGCGTGCGCGTCAACGCGATCGCGCCCGGCTGGTTCGACACCGAGATCAATCACGACTACCTCAACAGCGAGGAAGGGAAAAAGCTCCTCCGCGAGATCCCGGTCGGGCGCTTCGGCGCGGACGGCGATCTCGACGGCGCGCTGCTGCTGCTCGCCTCCGATGCCGGCCGCTATATCGCGGGCACGACGATCGTCGTCGACGGCGGCGCGGTGGTGGCGCTGCGCGGGTGACACTCAATACTCTCATCAAGGGACAGAACGCCATGATCGATTTCACCCTGTCGCCCGAGATCGAGGACGTGCGTCAGCGCGTGCGCGCCTTCGTCGACGAGCACGTGCTGCCGCTCGAAGGCGACCTGCATAATTTTTCCGAGCACGAGAACATCCCGCTCGATCGGCTCGCGCCGGTGCGCGAGAAGGCGCGCAAGGCCGGCCTGTGGGCGCCGCAGGCGCCCAAGGAGCTCGGCGGCATGGCGCTGCCGATCGTCGGCTGGGCCGTGATGTACGAGGAGGCGGCGCGCTCGCTGTTCGGTCCGCTCGCCTTCAACTGCATGGCGCCCGACGACGGCAACATGAACCTGCTCAACCGCGCCGGCACCCCGGCGCAGAAGGAGAAATGGCTGCGCCCGATCGTCGACGGCAAGGTCACGTCGGCCTTCGCGATGACCGAGCCGCATCCCGGCGGCGGCTCCGATCCCGCCATGATCAAGACGCGCGCGGAGCGGCATGGCGACAAGTGGCGCATCTTCGGCCGCAAATGGTTCATCACCGGCGCCGGCGCGGCGACGCACTTCATCCTGATCGCGCGCACCTCCGAGGACGCGCGGCGCGGCCTCACCGCCTTCCTCTATCACCGCGATCAGCCCGGCTGGCGCATCCTGCGCCGCATCGAGATCATGGGTCCCGAGGAGCATGGCGGCCACTGCGAGCTCGAATTCGACGGGCTCGAGATCCCCGACGAGAACGTGCTGATGAAGGTCGGCGACGGCCTGCGCTCGACGCAGATCCGCCTCGGCCCGGCGCGCCTCACCCACTGCATGCGCTGGCTCGGCTGGTCGAAGCGCTGCCTCGAGATCGCGCAGGAATACGTCGGCCGTCGCGAAGGTTTCGGCATCAAGCTCGCCGACCGCGAGAGCGTGCAGATCAAGCTCGGCGAGGTCGCCCAGCAGGTCCAGATCGGCCGCCTGCTGACGATGCACGCGGCCTGGAAGCTCGACCAGGGCGACCGCGCGCGCAAGGAAATCTCGATGGCCAAGGTGCACGTCGCCGACACGCTGCACAACGCCGCCGACGTCGCGATCCAGCTCAATGGCGCGCGCGGCTATTCCAAGGACACGATCCTCGAATGGGTCTACCGCGCCGCCCGCGCCGCCCGCCTCGTCGACGGCGCCTCGGAAGTGCACAACATGGTGCTTGCCCGCTTCATGCGCGAGGAGGGCCGCGACTTCTGGCGCTGGAGCACGGGGAATAGGGTGTAATGAGGGCCGTCATTGCGAGGCGGCCTACGGCCGCCGAAGCAATCGCCTGCCGCTCGGGATTGCTCAGGCCGGCCGCGCAGGCCTCGCAATGACGCTCGTTAATCTTTCCGCTTAACCTTCCATCAACCATTCGCTTGCAGCCGCAGCGCGGCGTGGCATCCTACGATCGCATGGAGGCATCGATGCAGGAGCGGCGCAAGAAAGGACGGTCACCATCCTATCTTGGTGGTCAGATCACCACCGACCGGCGGCTGATCTCGATCGACTGCGTGGTGCGCAACACCTCCTGCTCCGGCGCCCGGCTGGCCGTTCCCCACGCCGCGCTGCTGCCCGACGTGTTCGAGTTGCACATCGCCAAAACGAACTGCGCCTATCGGGTGCGCGCCCGCTGGCGCGGGACCGACGAGGCCGGCGTCGAGATCATGCCGCCCGAGGCGACCGAAGCGCCTGTCCCGCTCACCCTGGCGCGCCGGCTCAGGATACTCGAAGCGGAGAACGCGGCGCTGCGGCGGCGGCTGTCGGAATAGCGAATAGTCGACCACCTATCTCTTGGACCCGCCCGATCCGATTCGTGTTAGTCGACACGGGTCGCCGTCTTGACCAGAATCTTAGGATGTCTGCCGAGGTGCGGATGCGTCCGTCGCGGCGGAATGGATAGACCTTTTTTGCCGCGATTCTCTGCGCCCCGGCGCCGGCTTTTTCCAAGACAAAGGGTGCCACGCAAATCCGCACCTCGACCGCCTGCTATCGAGCGTTGGAGCATTCCACGCCATTTCGCCAACGCGTCGCTTTTCGAGAAAAGTCTCGCCGCCGCGCAGTTAGATCACGAAAAAAAGTCGTCGCAGGCAGTTGACAGGTCCTCGCCGCGCATAGAACCTGTGGTGGCGCTTGGCATTGGGGGCACGCGTGTCGAGCTGTTCAGTTCTGAGTAGTATGCGGCGGTCGCCGCGGCTGACCGTTGGCCGATATCTGGTGGTTGCGTGGTTCGGTGTGTGGTTAGGCGGCTCTCCTGCTTTCGCCGTCGACCAGCCGGCGCCGTCACCTGATGATGTCGCCAAGGCCATCAATGATCTCGGCGACAAGATCAAGGGCCTGCAGGGCGGCAACGCCGCCGTTGCCGCCGCCGTTAAGAAGCTCGACGCGGTGCTGCAGCCGCTTCGCGATGCAAAGGATCCCGATTACATCAAGCGAATTACCGGCGACCTGACAAGCTGGCTCACCGGGCTGAAGGACGACGACGCTAAGAAAGCGGCCTGGGCCCAGATCGCGCCGCTGTGGGCGGCGGCGAACGGTGTGCGTGACAAATCATTGGCGGATGCGATTACGAGCGTCGTCTCGACGTTGACCGCCGACCTCGACAAGCCCCTCAGCGACGGCGACAAGACGGCCATCGTCGACAAGCTCGGTCCGTTGGGCGTGAAGCTCGACGCCTTGGTTAAGGATCGCGGGCGAAAGGTGCACATCATCTCGGCCCGCTACGGCGACATCGGCCATCGGAGCAATGGGAAGTGGTGCGATGCGACGGCCTATTTCGTCGGCGCTTGTGAGGGGAAGACCTCGTGCCCGAATAGCGTGGTTGCGAATGCGGCGCCCGATCCGCTCGATGGTGCGCACCTGTGCGGGTACGAGCCCGCGCCGCTCGCCGGCGACGGCGTGAGCTACGCCGAAGTCAAGTACAAATGCATTTACTTCGGCATGCGCGACCTCGACACGATCAAAAGGCAGGAGCAGACGAACGGGCCGCCGATCGTTCTTCATCCGAAGGATCGGATCGTCTGCAATATCAATTGATAGAGTGCACCCGAGGCGGGTTGAGATGTGATGTGTACCTTGGTGCCGGAAATCCTGCGGCTGTTTTGGCGGAATGCCCGGCGATACATGTTCCTCGCCATGGTCGCGTTGATCGGCGCGTGCACCAACGTCACCGAGTCATCGTTGTTATACCAGGAGGGGAATCGCGACGGGGCGATGATTTTCGGCTGCCGCTCCGCACTCGGCGGCTACTTCCTGCCCAAGAGCTTCATCACGTTTCAGATCGATGCCGCGACCACGACGGGGTCATCGAAAGTCGATTACGTCCTCCATGATGTCGCGCCGGTCGTGCAGGCCGATACTCGGCGTGCCTATTGCCTTGACTATCTGGCATCGTCGTTTGCCGACGATCTGGTCACGGTTTCGCGCAGCAATGGGACCGCGAACCAGTCGCAACAGTTGCTGCAGAGTGTGTCATCGAGTGCCGTCGATCAGACCTCGATCATCATTCGCAAGATCATCCGGACGGCGTTCACGGCGATGTCCGCTTCGGGCTTGCGCGTGGCCGCTGATACCACCCCTAATTACGAAACTGTCGCTGATTTTACCTTCGATCCGTTCGACCAGCTCCGGAGCGCGCAAATCAATGACCAGATACGGCACTTCGGATTTTGCTTCGTATTGGAGGTGTTCACCTTCGGCGCCGCCGGCGACGCGCCCGTGCAGCAGTATTGCAGCAATCCGCTGGGCACGATCAATCCAAACGATTTCTTCGCCCGCAAATACATGGAATACGAAAGCGCCGACCTGAAGCCCCATTCCTACGGGATCGTCTATCGGCCGCGTACCACCTACGAGCTGTCGGTCTACGCCAAGGACGATCCCGACAGCCGCACGACGCCCTGGCGCCTGCGCCAGACCATGGCGGTCGCGCTGGAGAACATCTCGCCGGTGATTTCGATCGGCGTCGACCGCACGATATTCACCGAGAAACAGGTCTCGCTCGGCTTCGCGCAGGGCGACCTCATCAACATCTGCGTCTACAAGAAGAGCGAGCTCTACCAGGCGGTGCAGATCCCGCTCGAAGTGGTCAAGAGCATCGTCGCGCTGCCCAACCAGATCCTGCAGATCCAGTACGACCAGATCACTCAATCGAGCGCGCTGGTGGCGGCCGAGCAGAAGATCCTCGCCTCGCAAAACAGGCAGCTCGCGCTGCTTGCCAATCCGGCGACGGCGACGGATCCCGGCGCGCCGAAGGGGCCGCCGGCCATCCCGCAGCAGCCGGCGACTCCACCGCAGACGACGCTCGGCGCGATTCAGATGCTGCAACGGACCGGAGCGGGCGATTTCGCGTCGTGCAGGGGCATTGCCGGGCCGACCGCGGCCGCGGCCCCGGCGAAGAGCAACTGATGGCGGTGTGGACCATGCGATGCGTCACGCGCCTTGTTTCGATCGGCTTGGCCCGCCTGCGCGTGGTGTCGGCGCTTGCTCTCGCGCTGCTGCTCGGCGCCTGCCAGATGGTCGACACCTTGCCGGTCCTCGATGCCAACGGCGAAACCTGCCGGTCGGCAGCGGGAGCCTATTTTCTGCCGAAAGGCGAGATCCACGCAGCGGTCACACAGTCGGCCACCAACAATGCCTATGGGATCGCGCTGTCGCTCAACACGGTGGCCGATCGGACGATGTCGTTCTGTATGGATTTCCTGACGTCGCCGACGTCGGACGATCTGCTGGTGGTCCAGCGCAACGGCGGGCTTCTGAACAATATTCATTCGAATGCATCCGATCAGACGTCTGCGATCGCCGAGACACTGATCGATACCGGCCTGGTCGGCATCACCGGCAATCCCAATGTCGGCCTGCGCGACGCCATGTTGCGGGCCGCCAAGGTGAAGATCGGCACCACCATTCAGGCCGCTGACCTGATTTTCGATCCCTTCGACCGCGATCGGCTGGCGCAGATCAATCAATCGCTGGCGAGCTTCGGTTTTTGCGTGTTCGTCGACGGCGACATGTTCGATCTCGGCGCGACGGATCGGCACGGCCGGGTGGCGGAGCAGGTCTATTGCGATGATCCGGTGGCGTTCGTTGCCGCGTCGGCGCCGCCTGCGTCGTACTACAAGGCGCCACCGCCGCCCGAGGTCCTTTCGTCGGAACGGTATGCCGAGCTTCAGTCCTATCCCGGCATCTTCTATCGCGCCAATTTCACCCAGAAGATCGTCGTCATGCGGCGGCGCGATCCGAGCGCCCGCGTGGCGTGGAAGCTGCATATGACCAAGCTGTTCGAAATGCCGAACCGATCGCCGATATTCACGGTTTCGGTGGATCGCTCCCTGTTCGTCAATCGCGATACCAACATTACGTTCGCGAACGGGGTGTTGACTGACGTGACGATCAAGAAGCCGAGCGAGGCGGCTGCGTTCGTCGACCTGCCGCTGCGGCTCGCCCAGGCGATCATCGAGATCCCCGGTCAGATCATCCGGGTGCGGGTGCAGGCCGTCAACAATACGCAGGCGGTCATCGATGCGCAGAACCAGCTGATCTACAACGAGCAGCAATATCAGACTCAACTTGCGGCGATGCGCAGCGCGGCGGTGACCGGCGTGCCGCAGACGGGCCCCCCGTTCGAGTCGGCCACCATCGACTCGCGCACGCCCAGCCAGGTGCTCAACCTTGGCGATCGCTCGGCCGGCACCGTCGGCGCGCGCGAAACAGTGCTGCAGCAGGTCTGCGGCAACCCGTTCATCGGGCCGGCGGGACAGGCCAGCTGCTGGCAAAGGGCGGCGACCTCTTGCAGCGGTGTCAACACGCCAAGCGAGTTGCAGGGATGCCTGAGCCCCCGCCAATAGGACGCACGGTCCCTCGACGGGACCGCGCGCGCGGGACGCTTCTTGCGATCCTTGCGGCTTTGCTTGCCGCGGCGGCGACGGGCACCGCGGTGCGCGCACAACAGGCAGCGCCGGACTTCCTCAGAGGCCAGCTCCCCGACCTCGGCGCGAGCGGCGTCGCGGCCTTCCGCGCCAAGCTCGAGGCATTCGCCACCACCAAGGCGGCCGGCAACCCGGCGGTGTTCGCCGCGATCGTGCGGCGCGGACTCGATGCCGCCGACCGGGTTCCGGCTGGCGGCAACCTCGATGCGATCGCGCTCGACAGCTTGTCGACCGAGCCGACACGGGCCGACCGTGAGCCCACCGGTCAATTCATCACCAAGTTGCGCCTCGGCAAGGACGTCAACAGCGCGCGCATCGTCGGCGGCTTGCCGGTGCCGCCCGGGGTCGCCGACGAGGTCGTGGTCGTGGAGGGTAACTCCCACCTTTGCAGCGGCATCGCGTTGAACGCCGATCATGTGCTGACGGCCGCCCACTGCGTCCGCGATCTGGCCCTGGCCGATACGACCATCAGCAAGATCGTCGCGGTCACGAGCGACATTCACGGCGGCGAGGTCAAGCGCTTCGATGTCACCGGTGCGCAAATTTTCGGCGGCGCCGCCTGCGCCGACGTGCCGCTCACGGCGCAATGCCCTGATCTCGGGCTCGTCACGATCAGCGGATCGATGCAGGTGCCGTCGCTGGTTTTCGCGACCGAGGCGATTCTGGATGATGGACTGATGCGCACACGGCCGACCGATCCGCCGTTCAACCTGTTCGGCTTCGGCTGCACGCGCGCTGGCCTGCCCGATTGCCCGACCAGCATGATCGGCCAGAAGCGGACCGCACTTGCCTTCCAGGCGGCGGATTGCGCCGTTACGACCGCGCGCGGATGTCAGCCGACCGAGTTCCTCCTGTGGAACGACGCGACCAGTGTGGTCGACAGCTGCGCCGGTGACAGCGGCGGACCGGTACTGCTGATGCCCAAGCAGGAAGACGCGGTCGGCTATCGTCTGGTGGGGCTGACGTCGCGGGCCTTCTCGCCGGTCGGCGAATGCGGGCCGGGTGGTATCTACACCAAGCTTACGACGCCGCGGGTCATCGCGTGGCTGCGCGACAACGGCGTTGTGGTCACCCAGCAGTGACGAAGGTCATGATCTGGATGGTCGTGCCGGAGAAGCGCATGGCGAATCTGACGCGATTGGCACGTTTCGGCCGCTGGACGATTGCTGCGCTCCTGATCGGCACCCTCGCGGCTTCTGCTCAGGGATCAGCGCCGGCCGCGAGCGGCGACCCGAACTGTTGCGATGCAAGCGCCGGGACCTGCGCGCCGCCCAGCTACACCGGGATCCGTGTCGCGCTTCTCATCGGCAATGACAAATATGGCGGGGCGCTCAAGCCGCTGGCGAACGCCGGACACGATGCGCAGGCCATGGCCCGCACGCTCGCGCCCTACTACCACTACCGATGTGTTCTCAACGCCGACCTCGTCACTTTCGGACGGGAGGTCGACGCCTTCCGTCATTACCTTGCGGATCAGTCGGCGACGCATGCGTCGGAGTCGATCGACGGACGGGCGATCTTCTATTTCTCCGGGCACGGATTTAGCGTCGACAACGAGAACTACCTGGTCATGAGCGGCAACGTTCAGGACAAACAGGACCTCCTCAAGAACAAGGCGTGGTCGATCGCGAGCCTGGCCTTCCGGATTGGCGGCTATGTCAACTTCAAGGTCTACCTGATCTTCGATTCCTGCCGAAATCTCGTCTCCGGTCAGCAGGTCGACAAGCCGGATTGGGCCGACCGTGGATTTGCCGGATCGGCGCCCGACTATGCGGGACAGGTGCAGATCTTTTCCACCGGGTTTCAAGGTGTCGCCCTGGACGCATTCGATGACCAGCTGCACGACCAGAACGGCGCGTACATGCATACGCTGCAGAAATATGCCGTATTTCGAGGACTCAAGGCCGCCGAGTTGCTGCTGCAGAACATCGGCGAAGATCCGGACATGCGGTCGCGGCATCAGATTCCGACGACGCCCGCGAACAGCGACGTCTACGATCCGTTCTCATGGGCCGGCATCAGCAATTACGATCCGACCCAGCAATGCCTTTTCAGCGAGGCCGCAGTCGTCAACGCGATCGGCTGGTGTCGTGACCATGGCAACTTGGCTGATTGCCTGCAGCAGACCGCCGTCTGCACCAACCGGAGCCTCATGTTCCGGTCGGCGTCTCCGCTGTGCTCGCCACATAATTTAGCCGCCGCGTTCCCCACCGAGCTTTCCACCTGCGGGCCGCCGGATGCCGCGGCGCCCCTTGCAAGCTTGTTGAGTGTCGTGTCGCTCGAGGGCACCCCGAGCCTGGGGAGTAGCGACTCGATCGCGGCCGCCGCGAGATTGCAACTGCGGGCGGAGCAGAAGGTCGCGTCCGTCGCATGGCGTTCGGCGCTGGCGCCGCAATTTTCGCAGGTCGAATCCCTGCGGGTGTTTCCCGGGAACAAAACGGCGCCGCGCATCTCGACGAGCCCCATCAAGACCCAAATCAACGACCTGGTCAGGTCTGCCAAAGGGTCGATCCTGGATCCGAAGTTCATGACCCGCCCGACAGTCGGGCTGGCGAGCCAAACCTTCGACCTTGCGATCCTGCCGAGCGATATCGGCGGTTCCACCGGGCAGGTACACGCGAACGGGCAGCTGAAGGTTGATTGCAGCAAGCTTGCGTGCACCGAGAACTGGGCGATGGTGGAGGTACCCTCGCCGCGCGGGCCGGTGTTGGCTTGGGTGCCGGTCGACAAACTCGAACCGGAGGTTCCGAAGTGCGCAGTCTCCCTGAATTACGAAGGCGAGAGCATCGTTCCGCTCGCGGGCGACATTGCGAGGATAAGGACACTCTTGGTGCCCGGCTGCATCGATCCCAACAGCATCATCCAAATACTCGTCATCCTGCGTCGGCAGGACGACCGCGAGGTGCTGTTGGCGAACGAGCGCGCGTCATTCGTGCGCCGCAGTCTCACCAGCCTTGCGGGCCCGCGGATCGACCTCACCCGGACCCGCGCCACCTTTGTACAGACCGAACACCCCGGCAGTGCGGCGCCCGTGACGATCCAGATTCTCGCGCGATAAAGCGCGATTGCGTGGGCAACGGAATTGCGAGAGATCACGCTTTCGTGCGATCGCGTGTCGACGCCGGGCGCAAGGGCGAAGGACCTGTCCACCTGGCCGGCGTGGGAAAGCGGATCGAAATTCATTTTGCTGCGGTGCGCCAAGTTGCGTGCGCCCGCGGCTCTGCGTAATTTCCTGCCCCTCTGCATGGCTGCGACGCAATCGACGCGGTCCACTGCCTTTCCGCCCGATTGCGCCCTCTCTATATCTATGCCCTGATCCGCCTCTAGTGCGGCGGATTTGACGTTCCAATCACTTTGCCGCGAGTCCGCATAGGAACGTCAAATCCAAAAGCCGCACTAGAATCAATAAAGTGGCTATTGTCCTTTCGATTCCGAGGTTCGTACAGAGAGTGCCGCAAAGTGATGCGAACGTCAGAATCGGGACACTAGCCGGCCATCTGCGGCAGGACAAACGCCATGGCGCTCGAACGCGTCACCCTCGACGACAAGTACGATCTGACCAAGAGCCGCGTGTTCGTCACCGGCTACCAGGCGCTGGTGCGCATGTGCCTGATGCAGAAGGCGCGCGACCGCCGCGCCGGGCTCAATACCGCCGCCTATGTCACCGG
>Ga0335081_10000360_pt1 | contig 83601 bp, 83 predicted proteins | sample Lox_Sample_35_FD_206713 | JGI IMG/M metagenome (GOLD analysis project Ga0335081, IMG submission 206713) | Soil microbial communities from Loxahatchee National Wildlife Refuge, Florida, United States - Lox_Sample_3.5 | ecosystem: Environmental > Terrestrial > Soil > Wetlands | place: USA... | reverse complement strand
GAAAGCCGCGGATGCGCGCGCCGGCGGCATCGACCCCGGCCTTGTCGAAGCTGCCGCTGTCGGTGTTCACCAGGGTCTCGATCAGCTCGAGGATCGCGGCGCGCTCGTTCGCGATCCACTCGACGACCTTGCGTTCCGCCTCGGTCAGCGCCGCCATGACGTGCTCCGTGATGCCTTCTCGCCGGCACATCTCCTGGCGAAAGCCCCGCCCCCGACTTGATCGGGGGCGGACACCGGCTCGCCGTCAAGGACATGCGCCAATCAATGTCATAGCGAGCCGGCCGGCGCGGCGCGACGGCAAAATGGGCGCAACTTGAGGGTGAAACTACTCCGCCGCCAGCGCGCGCGTCCGCTCCGCCGGCGCGCCGAGCCGCTCCCAGGTCTCGACCAAGCGGATCGCTTCGCGCATGCGCACGAGCAGCTGCTCCTGGGTGTAGTAGTGCTTCCAGCGGCCCGTGTCGTACAGCTCGATCAAATAGGCGCGCCGGCGCTCGGCGAGTTCACGCCCTTTGCGCGTGATTTCCGCCGGCATGCAACGCGGAATCTGCTCGGGCATCGCCAAGCGCCGTGGTGGGAGCCGTTTTCATCGTGGCGCGCGCTCGAAACGCAAGCAACACGCGACAACTCCACCAAGTGCGCGCGAAATGTGAATAACGTGGATAAGTGATTCGCGCCGCCGCGTGAAGCGCGTCGCAGCTAGTGCAGCGAACCCGAAGCTCGCACACACCTCGGTTGCGAACTTCGGGTTCAAAAGCGGTATTAGTTGCCCTACGGTCAGGCCTTGACTGCGACGATCGCCTCGATCTCGACCGAGATCTGGTTCGGCAGCGAGCCCATGCCGACGGCGGAACGGGCGTGGCGTCCCGCGTCGCCCAATACCTCGACGAAGAGATCGGAGCAGCCGTTGATCACCTTGGGGTGGTCCTTGAAATCGGGCACGGCGTTGACCATGCCGAGCACCTTGACCACCGCCTCGACGCGGTCGAGCGAGCCGATCGCCTTGCGCGTGGCGGACAATAGCTGCAACCCGATGAGGCGCGCCCGCCGATAGGCTTCCTCGACGGTCACGTCGGCGCCGACCTTGCCGGTGAGCATGCCGCCCTTCTCGTCGCGCGGGCCCTGGCCGGAGAGAAACAAGAGGTTGCCGGCGAGCCGGAACGGCACGTAGTTCGCGACCGGCGACGGCACCTCCGGCAAGACGATACCGAGCTGCTTGAGACGGGCTTCGGCGCTCATGGACACTCTCCCTCACATCATGGCGCGCATCACAGCCTGATACGCAGCAGGTGGCCGATCTCGCCGACGACGCCGCGGCGAAACAGCAGCACGCAGGCGACGAAGATCACGCCCTGGATCACCGTCACCCATTCGCCGAAGCCCGCAAGGTAGTTCTCCATCCCGACGATGATGACCGCGCCGATCACCGGCCCGAAAATCGTGCCGAGCCCGCCGACCAGCGTCATCAGCACGACCTCGCCTGACATGCTCCAATGCACGTCGGTGAGCGAGGCGAGCTGAAACACGATCGCCTTGGTGGCGCCGGCCAGCCCCGCGAGCGTGGCCGACAGCACGAAGGCCAAGAGCTTGTAGCGCTCGGTCTTGTAGCCAAGCGAGATCGCGCGCGGCTCGTTCTCGCGGATCGCCTTGAGCACCTCGCCGAACGGCGAGTGGATGATGCGGTAGATAGCCAAGAATCCAGCGAGGAACACCACGACGACGGTTGCGTACATCGCAGTTTCGTTGGATAGGTCGACCACGCCGAACAGGCGTCCGCGCGGCACCGCCTGAATGCCATCCTCCCCGCCGGTGAAGCTCGCCTGGAGCGCGAAGAAGTACATCATCTGGGCAAGCGCCAGCGTGATCATCGCGAAGTAAATTCCCTGGCGGCGGATGGCGAGCCAGCCGGCGAGGAGCCCGAGCAATGCGGCAGTCGCGGTGCCGACCAGGATGGCGAGCTCCGGCGTCAGCGGCGGCAGCGGCACGACCAGCCATTGCGCCGCGCGCCACCCGACAGGATATGGCAGGCTGACGGCGCCGACCTTGGCGATGTGGGCCGCCACGTAGGCGGCCCAGCCGAAGAACAGCGCGTGCCCGAACGACAGCAGCCCGCCATAGCCGATCAGCAGGTTGAACGCGCAGGCGAACAGCGCAAAGCACAGCGCCTTCATCAGGAAGACTGGGTAGACAAAGAACGGCGCGAACGCGAGCGCGATCACCATCACGATGAAAACGATCAGCTGGCTCTTCGCGTGCGAGACCTGCGCGGCGGGCGCGAGCGGATCGACGACGCGTTCCATCACACTCTCCGTCCGAACAGGCCGGCGGGGCGGATCAGCAGCACGATCGCCATGATGACGAAGATCACGGTGCTCGATGCTTCCGGATAGAACACCTTCGTCAGTCCCTCGACGATACCCAGGCCGAAGCCGGTGATGATGGCGCCCATGATCGAGCCCATGCCGCCGATCACCACGACCGCGAACACCACGATGATGATGTCGCTGCCCATCTGCGGGCTCACGTTGTAGATCGGCGCCGCCAGCACGCCGGCAAGCGCCGCGAGCCCGACGCCGAAGCCGTAGGTGAGCGTGATCATGCGCGGCACATTGATGCCGAAGGCGCGCACAAGGGTCGGATTCTCGGTCGCGGCGCGCAGGTACGAGCCGAGCTTGGTGCGCTCGATCATGAACCAGGTCGAGAAACACACGATCGCCGAGACCGCGATCACCCAGGCACGATAGTCGGGGAGGTACATGAATCCGAGATTGTGACCGTGGCTCAGCACCTGCGGGAGCTGGTAGGGCTGGCCCGCCGATCCATATGCATTGCGAAAAAGCCCCTCGATGATGAGCGCGAGGCCGAACGTCAGCAGCAGGCCGTACAGGTGATCGAGCCGATAAAGCCACTGCAGGAACAGCCGTTCGATGACGACGCCGATCGTGCCGACGACGATCGGCGCGATGGCGAGGGCCGCAAAATAGCCGACGTGGAGATAGTTCAGCAGCAGGAACGCCGCGAAGGCGCCCATCATGTATTGGGCGCCATGCGCAAAATTGATGATGTTGAGCATGCCGAAGATGACGGCGAGGCCGAGGCTCAACAGCGCATAGAACGAGCCGTTGATGAGCCCGAGCAGCAATTGCGCGAACAGCCCCTGGGACGGAATGCCGAAAATCTCGAACATCGTGCGCGACCGGGACGGCCTCTCCCCGCGGGCGGGGAGAGGCCGATCGCATCAGTTGCTGGTGACCAGCGGGCAGTTGTCGTCCTTCAACGGACGAAACGCCTCGTCGGCCGGGATGGTCGCGCGCAGCTTGAAGAAGTCGCCCGGATACTTGGATTCTTCGGGCTTCTTCACCTCGAACAGATAGGCCGGGTGGATCACCCTGCCGTCGACGCGCACCGAGCCGTGACCGAACAGAATGTCATCGGTCGGCATGGCCTTCATTTTGGCAACGACCGCCTTGCCGTCATGGGCATCCTTGAGTGCCGCGACCGCCTTGAGGTAGTGCAGGACCGAGGAATAGACGCCGGCCACCACCATGGTCGGCCACTTGCCGGGCCGCTCGGCCTGCCAGCGCTTGGTCCAGGCGCGGTTGGCGTCGTTCATGTCCCAGTACCAGGTCGAGGTCAGCACCAGACCCTGCGCGGTCTTGAGCCCGAGCGCATTCACGTCGGAGTCGAACACCAGCAGCCCGGCGAAGTGCTGGCCGCCGGCCACGATGCCGAACTCGGCGCCCTGCTTGATCGAGTTGATGGTGTCGCCGCCCGCATTGGCGAGGCCGATGATCTTCGCTTTCGAGGCCTGCGCCTGCAGCAGGTAGGACGAGAAATCGCTCGTGTTGAGCGGAACGAGCACATGGCCGAGCACCTTGCCGCCGTTCGCCGTGACGACCGCGGCGGTGTCGCGCTCGAGCGCGTGACCGAACGCATAGTCGGCGGTGATGAAGAACCAGGTGTCGCCGCCGGTCTTCACCAGGGCCTTGCCGGTGCCGTTGGCGAGCATCCAGGTGTCGTAGGTCCAGTGCACGTTGTTGGGCGAGCACTTCGGTCCGGTGAGGTCGGAAGACGCGGCGCCGGAAATCAGGAAGACCTTGTTCTTCTCGCGCGTTACGTCGGCGACCGCGAGCGCGACGCTCGAGGTCGGCACGTCGACGATGACGTCGACGTGATCGACGTCATACCACTGCCGCGCGATATTGGAGCCGACGTCCGGCTTGTTCTGGTGATCGGCGCTGACGATGTCGACCTTCATGCCGTGGGCGGCCGGATTGAAGTCCTGCACCGCCATCTTGGCGGCGACGATCGAGCCAGGCCCGCTGACGTCGGAATAGAGGCTCGACATGTCGCTCAGCACGCCGATCTTCACGCTGACCTGCTGGGCATGTGCGCTCGCGCATGCGAGGACGGCACTCCATGCCGCCAATGCGAATAGACGTCTCATCGCCTTCCTCCTTGTTGTTGTTGTCGCCGTCGGTCGGCGACCGTTCACACTCCGAGATAGTCGTGCAGCTTTTCGACATTCGCGTCCAGATCGGAATTGACGAATCCGTCGACCACCCGGCCGTGTTCCATGACATAATGACGGTCCGCCACGGTGCGCGCGAAGCGGAAATTCTGCTCGACCAGGAGGATGGTGAATCCCTCCTGCTTGAGCGCGCGGATGGTCGCGCCGATCTGCTGGATGATGACCGGGGCGAGGCCCTCGGTCGGCTCGTCGAGCAGCAGGAGCCGCGCGCCGGTGCGCAGGATGCGGGCGATCGCCAGCATCTGCTGCTCGCCCCCCGAGAGCTTGGTGCCTTGGCTCGAGCCGAGCCGCTCCTTGAGATTGGGGAAGAGCGCGTAGATGCGCTCGAGCGCAAGGCCGCCCGGCTTCACGACCGGCGGCAGCAGCAGGTTCTCCTCGACATCGAGCGAGGCGAAGATGCCGCGCTCCTCCGGGCAGAACGCGATCCCGGCGCGGGCGATGTCGTTCGAGGCGCGCCCGATCAATTCGCGGCCCGCGAAGCGCACCGAGCCGGTGCGGCGCGACACGATCCCCATGATCGACTTGAGCGTCGTCGTCTTGCCGGCGCCGTTGCGCCCGAGCAGGGTGACGACCTCGCCGGCGCGCACGTCGAAGCTCACGCCGTGCAGCACGTGCGACTCGCCGTACCACGCCTGCAGGCCTTCGACCGCGAGGAGCGCGCCCTCAGGCATGAACGACTCCCTGGCCGACCCCGAGATAGGCCTCGCGCACTTCCGGATTGGCGGAAACGCTCGCATAGTCGCCTTCGGCGAGCACGCGGCCGCGCGTGAGCACCGTGATGCGGTCGCACAGGTCGGCGACGACGCTGAGATTGTGCTCGACCATCAAGACCGTGCGGTTCGCCGCGACCGCCTTGATCAGCGCGGCGATGCGCCCGATGTCCTCGTGACCCATGCCGGCGGTCGGCTCGTCGAGCAACAGCATCTCGGGATCGAGCGCGAGCGTGGTCGCGATCTCGAGGGCGCGCTTGCGCCCATAGGGCAGCTCGACCGCGGTCAGGTGCGCGAACTGGGCGAGCCCGACGTCGGTGATCAGCGCCATGGCGCGCGGGTTGTATTGGTCGAGCACCTTTTTCGAGTGCCAGAAATCGAACGAGGTGCCGCGCCGGCGCTGCAGCGCGATGCGCACGTTCTCGAGCACGGTCAGATGGGGAAACACCGCGGAGATCTGGAACGAACGCACGAGGCCGAGACGCGCGACGTCCGCCGGCGCGAGCGACGTGATGTCGTGGCCGTTGTAGACGATGCGCCCGCGCGTCGGCTGCAGGAACTTGGTGAGCAGGTTGAAGCAGGTGGTCTTGCCCGCGCCGTTCGGGCCGATCAGCGCATGGATGGTGCCGCGCGCGATGCACAGTGCGACGCCGTTCACGGCCGTGAACCCGGCAAACTCCTTGGTGAGATCCTCGGTCTCGAGGATCGCGTCCATACCCGACGACAATGACGTCCCCTCACCCCGTCATCGTTGGTCGCCACGGGGTCCTGGTCCGCGCCCCCCGACCGAGGGCCGACCGTGTCGGCACGGGTAGCATCGTGGCGTGGTGCCCACAATACGACGTAGGACGCGGCGTTGCACACGATTGTCGCGGACGTAGGGGAATGTGGGGTGCCGCAAAAGGGGGCCCGCCCGGCGGTGGGGGGGACCGGCCGGGCGGGGGGTCGGATCGACGCGGGGGGTGGAAGGGGGGGGCGCGCGCGCCGATCTGAACTAGGGGGTCAGCTCGTCGCTGACAAACATTGGTCGTGGGGGCCGGGCGAAAGGTTCATGCCGGTTCAAAGAATCTTCGATTTTTTTGCAAGAAAATAAATCGCTTGCTTTCCAATGGCTTAAATTCGAAAGGCGGCGGACGGGCAGCGGCCGCGCCGCACGCCGCGCAAGCATTCTTGCCAACGCCGCCGTGCGGGCGGGCGCGGGTCAGCGCGACGGCAGTTGCAGGGCGGCGTCGGTCGACGGCGCGACCGCGCTCACGGCCCGGAAAGCATCCATCAGGCCGGCGCCGAACAGGTCATCGTGGGCTTTCGGCCCAAGATGGTGCGCGGTCGATTCCAGCACCTTCTCGACCTCCTGCGGCGAGAGCTTGGGATTGCGCTGGATCAGCAGCGCCGCGACGCCGCTGACGAAGGCCGACGAGAACGAGGTGCCGGTTTCCATCTTGTAGGCGTTGCCCGGAATGGCAACCAGGATATCGACGCCCGGCGCCGCGATCGCGACCTGACGCCCGCGGTTGGCCATGGCGAAGAGGTGATCGTCATAGTCGGTCGCGGTGACGCCGATGACGTGCGGATCGGCCGCCGGCCACAGCGGCGGGGATTTCGGCCCGGCGTTGCCGGTCGCCGCCACCAGCACGACGTGGTGCACCTCGGCGGCCGCCTTGAGCGCGCGCTCGAGCGCCGGATCGGACGGTCCGGCAAAGCTCATGTTGATCACCTGGGCGTGTTCCCTGACCGCCCAGTCGAGCGACGCGATGATGCTGACGGTCGAGCCTTGCGTGGTGCTGAACGCGCGCGCCGCAAGGATGCGCACCGCCGGGGCGGCGCCGGCGAGGTGGCCGTGGCCCGCGATGATGCCGGCGATCGCGGTGCCGTGCTCATGCGGCCCCTCGCTCGAATTGAGCGCGTCGAAGCTCTTCTCGACCACGCCGGCGAGCGCCGGGTGGGTCGTGTCGATGCCGGAGTCGATGACGGCGACCCGCACATTGTCACCGAGCGCCAGGCGATGCGCTTCGTCGAGATGCAGCTTGGCAATCGCGTATTGGCTCGGGTCCGGGGCCTCATCGGCCGCCGCGTTGGCGCTCGCCTGCACGAGGTCGAACAGGTAGTCGGGCTGGGCGTGCACCGGGGCGTTGCCGTTGAGCGCGCGAATCTTCGCCGGCACCGAGCTGCCGTCGCGGATGCGGACGAGATAGAAGGTGGTGTTGAGGAGCGCGATCCGCCGCGTCTCGAGCCGGGTCAGGCGGAAGCGGTTGAACAGGTCCGTGATCTGCTGGTCGGACCGATTGCCGTTGACCTCGATCACCAACCGATCCTGGACATACCGCCGCTCGCCCGGAGGCGGCACGCCGTTGTCGTTGCCGCGCCGGGTCAATGTCGGCGTTTTCCGGCCGCGCACGCCGTCGCGGGTGCTGCCGGGGGTCGATCCGCCGACATTGTTTCCGCCATTGCTGCCGCCCGGGTAGTTCGCCCCGTTGCCGCCCGGCGTGGCATGAAACGAGGGATCGAAGCGCGGCCCGATCGTGTTGAGGGTCGGTGCGCGCGGGCCGATGTTGGGCTGCACCCGCGGGCCGAAATTCGTCAGCAGGCTCGCGGATTGCGCCGCCTCGGCGATCAACAGGATGGGGACGAGGGCGGCGAGCCAGCGCATGCGCCGCGCGAGCGCGCATGCGCGCGAACGCCAGCCGATGCGGGCGAAACGGCCGGACACATTGCGCATGACCTTGCCTCCGCTCAATGGGGCGGGATCTTCGCCGCCTTGGTGACGGTTTCAAGGCAAATCCCGGCGCTGCTTCGCCCGGTCCGGCGGCGACGCAAAGCAGGCCGCCGCAAATACGAACGTGGCCGGGCGCTGCCCGGCCACGAAAACGGTTCCTTGCGATCGCCGAGGCCGGTCACTTGCCGACTTCGAGCGCGGACCGGACGATATTGCGGTTCTGGTCCATCAACTTCTTCAACCGGGCGGTCTCGTCCGCGGAATTGCCGTCCGCGTCGAAGCGCACCTGGTACATCACCCCGCCCTTCGGTCCGTCGACGATCCTGCCCTTATTGGTGCGCAGGAACGTGGTCAATTCGTCGGTGCTGATCTGCGGCGAGAAGATCACGAAGAAGTCGACACTCTTGACCTTCACGTCGATCGAGGCGAGCTTCGTCGGCGTCGGTCCCTGGTTGAGCACCATGTCGCCGATCACGCCGGCCTGCAGCAGGATCACCAGCGCGGCCGCGATGCTCGCATAGGCGAGCGTGCGGGGCGCGAAGGCCGAGAAGAACTCCGACACCTTGGTGCGCAGGTCGAACGCGAAGCCCGGCTTGCGCTTGACCCCGCCTTCCGCGTCGATCGCGGCGAACAGCCTTTCCATCGCCCGCGCCGAGGGGGCGCCGAGGCTCTCGTTCAGGTGGATCGTCTCGGCCAGTTCCTCGCGCACGAGCTCGAAGCGGCGGGCAAGTTCCTGATCGCTCGCGAGCGCACGCTCGACGCGCTCGGCGTCGCGATGGCTCAGCGTGCCGGCCGCATGCCACGGCAGGAGGTTCTCGATCTCCTGGCGGTCATCCGCCTTTTCGCTCATCGTGTTCATGGCCAACCTCTTTCGACTCCAGCTGCCTGCAGCAGCTCCGCCAATTTCTTGCGCGCATAGAACAACCGCGTCTTCACGGTGTTCTCGGGGATACCGACGATTTCGGCCACCTCTTCCACGGACTTCTCGTGGTAGTAGACCAGATCGACGATTTCCCTGTGTTCCGGCGAGAGCTTCTCCAGGCACTGCCGCAACACCGCACTCTTGTCCTTCTTCTCCAGCGCGACCTCGGGATTGTCCGACGTATCCTCGATGGTCTCCGCCGTCTCCTCGTCCAGTTCCTCGTCCGGCTTCTTCCTCAGCGCCGACAACGCCTTGAACCGGGCGATCGCCAGCATCCAGGTCGAAACTGCGCTGCGTCCCTCGAACTTCTCGGCCTGGCGCCACACGTCCAGGAACACGTCGTTGATCAAGTCCTCGGCAACCGTAGGATTCCCCACGAGACGCAGCACGAACCGGTACACCCGCACATGATGCCGGGCGAACAGCACCTGCATCGCGAGCCGATCGCCTTTCGCGATCCTGCCGATCAGGACTTCATCCGAGGTCGCCTGGTTCGCGCTCAACGGTTCGGCTCACACGATTAGTCGCGGGGGTCTGGACGGAGGTTCAAACACAAGACAAGAGTTTAGGAGGATTATGACCCTATCATAATACCGCGCAAGCTCCCTCCCCTGGCCTGCGCGCCACTGGCGGGTGATGGCTCGTTGGCCCGAACCACTGGCGCCTAAAATGCCCTCGAAACCCTTTGTTCTGCAAGCATTTCCGCGCCTGCGCCGGACGCATTGAACAATTTACTATCTAACTCCATCAATCCGCTCATAGAATTCGACAATTCGTAACATGTTGCCCCCCGCCTGCATCCACCGCATCAGATTCGCTGCGCTTGGCGGCGGCGCCGAGCCCGCCAGGCCGTCGCGGCGAGCGCCATGCGTCGGCGGCAAGATCGCCCGCGGGCCAGAACCCACCGGCGACCTTGCCGACGCTTCCGGGGCCGGACCCGGCCACCGGGGACTTGCTGCTATGTCGGAACGGGCATTTGCGCGGTTCGAGTGCCATGCCGCCATGGTAACCAAAGGCGCAGCCGGGCGAGCAGAACCGGGTTTTCTTGAAGGGCAGGACCATGGGTGAATACGGGGTTGGGCAATCGGTGCCGCGGGAGGAGGATCCCTATCTGCTGCGCGGTAGCGGGCGCTATGTGGACGATGTCGCCGAGATCGGCCTCTTGCGCGGCTACGTGCTGCGCTCGCCGCACGCGCATGCCCGCATTCGCTCGATCGACCCGTCGACCGCGCGCAGCATGCCGGGCGTGGTGCTGGTATTCACCGGCCATGATCCGGCCGTGACGGCGCTCGGCACGCAGAAGCCCAACATGCCGCGCAAGCGGCGCGACGGCGCACCGGCCTTCGGCTCGCCGCAGTTCGCGCTCGCGCGCGACACCGTGCGCTACATCGGCGAGCCGGTCGCTTTCGTGGTAGCGGAGACGCTCAATCAGGCGAAGGACGCCGCCGAGGCGATCCTCGTCGACTACGCGACCCTGCCGGCGGTGCCGACGCTCGAGGAGGCGACCAAGGCGGGCGCGCATGCGGTCTACGACAAGTGTCCGGACAACATCGCCTTCGTCCACGAGGCCGGCCATAAATCGGCGGCCGATGCCGCGATCGCCAAGGCGGCGCACGTCATCAAGCGTCGGCTGCGCATCAACCGGCTCACCACCAATTCGATGGAGCCGCGCGGCGCGATTGCCGAATACGACGCGCGCGACCAGCGGCTGACCTTGCGGGTCACGGCGCAGGGCCCGCACCAGTTCCGCCGCTTCCTCGCCGCCGACGTGTTCAAGGTGCCGGAGACGCAGATCCGCGTGATTGCCGAGAACGTCGGCGGCGGCTTCGGCATGAAGGGCGGGCTCTATCCCGAATACATATTGTGCTGCCTTGCGGCGAAGCTCGCGGGCGGGCCGGTGAAATGGGTCGGCGAGCGCAGCGAAAGCCTGCTTGCCGACGAGCATTGCCGCGACAACATCACCGAGGCCGAGCTCGGCCTCGACGCGCACGGCAAGTTCGTCGGCTTCCGCGCCCGCACCTTGGCGAACATCGGCGCCTACTATCACGCCGACCGCAGCGCCGGGCCGCCCACCAACAATATCGGGGTGCTCGCCGGCACCTACGTGATCCCGGCCGCGCATGTGGAGGTGAACGGCGTGCTCACCAACACGATGCTCACCGGCCCCTATCGCGGCGCCGGCCGGCCGGAAGCCGCTTACGTGCTCGAAACGCTGGTCGACCTCGCGGCGCGCGAATTGAAGATCGATCCGGCCGAGCTGCGCCGGCGCAACATGATTCCGGCCGCCGCCATGCCGTACAAGACGGCGCTGGTCTACACCTACGACTGCGGCAACTTCGGCAAGAACCTCGAGGACTGCCTCGAGCTCGCCGACTATGCGGGCTTCGCCAAGCGCCGCGCCGAGTCGGAAAAGCACGGCAAGCTGCGCGGCCTCGGCATCGCCAGCACCGTCGAGGCCTCGAATGCCGGCCTGATCGAGCATGCGGAGATCCGCTTCGATCCGACCGGCACGCTCACGGTCCTGGTCGGCACGCACGACCATGGCCAGGGACACCAGACGACGTTCCGCCAGATCATCGCCGACAAGCTCGGCATCGACCCGGCGCGCATCGCGTTCAAGTTCGGCGACACCGACCAGATCATGATCGGCACCGGCACCTTCGGCTCGCGCTCGACCGCCTGCGCCGGCACCGCCATGCTGATGGCGGCGGACAAGATCATCGCCAAGGGCACGAAGATCGCGGCGCACATGCTCGAAGCCGGCGAGCACGACATCGAGTTCAGGAACGGCAAGTTCGCGGTGGCGGGCACCGACAAGGCGGTCGACCTCGCGAGCGTCGCGCGCGACGCCTTCGTGCCGGCGAAGCTGCCCAAGGGCGTCGAGCCCGGGCTCTACGAGACCGGCACCTTCGACGGCGGCCAGCGCACCTATCCCAATGGTTGCCACATCAGCGAGGTCGAGATCGACGCCGAGAGCGGCGAGGTCGTGCTGGCGCGCTACACGGCGGTCGACGACGTCGGCCACATGATCAATCCGCTGCTCGTCGAGGGCCAGCTGCACGGCGGCGTCGCCATGGGGGTCGGCCAGGCGCTGATGGAGAACATGGTCTATGACGGCTCAGGCCAGGTCGTGTCCGGCTCGTTCATGGACTACGCGATGCCGCGCGCGCATGATTTCTGCGACTTCACGCTCGGCGAGAACGAGGTGCCGACCAGGCTCAATCCGCTCGGCGTCAAGGGCGCGGGCGAGTCCGGCACGGTGGGCGCGCTGGCGTCGCTGATGAATGCGGTCAACGACGCGATGGCGCGTATCGGCGCCGACTACGTGCAGATGCCGGCGACGCCCGAGAAGGTGTGGACGGCGATCGCCAAGGCACGGAGCGGAAAAGCGCCGCGGTAGCGCCGCAGCCGCCATCGGGCCGAAGGCGAGAGCCGGAAGCCGGGTCAGTTGTAGGTGAGGAACCGCATGCCCTCGCAGCGGAAGACGTTGCTGTCGTCGCACAGCTCGTTCGTCGCGGTGACCACCGGGACGATCGTGATGGTGGCCTCCTTTGCCGAGGCCGCGAGCTTGCGCAGCGCATCGGTCACGGTGACGCGCTTGGTGGCCGGCGTCAGCGGATGCGGCGGGCGGAAATCGTAGGCTTCACGGTTGTGCTCGTTGACCTCGCAGTGGCCGGGATCGCCGAGGCAGCCGCCGTGTCCGAAGATGTGGAACGAGCCGGCATACCCGTAGTCGAGGGTACGCGGCGTGTTCTGGTCGGCCTTGGGATTGTTGAGGAAGACGCGGCCTTCGTAGGACGCCTCGCCATGATAGATGCCGCGGATCTCGAGGTCGGCCCGCGCGAAGCGGTGGCTGGGCCCGGCGAAATCGATCGACACCGGCTTCGAGGTGTATGTCTTGGCCGGCACGGTCGGGCGCTTCGGTGCGCCGACCGCCGTCGGGGTGGCGGCTTTGGCCGCCGCCTTGGGCGCCGCTTTGGCGGCAGCCTTCGGCCGGCCTCTCGATTTGCGTCGCGGATTGAGCGCCATCATCCACCTCCGACCGCCACCACCGTCTCGGCGGCCGCGTAATCGTAGCCGAGATCGTTGACGTTGAGGACGTCGCGGACCTTGAAGTTGAACGGCGCGAGCACGACGTCGAGCAAGTCCGACGTGATGTTGCCGTTGCCGTTGCGCACCTGCCACACCCACCATATACGATCTATCATCGTGTGGTGCGACCAGAAGATCGGATCGTAGGCCGCGGTTCCGACCACGCCCATGTCGCCCGAGACCCAGCCGTGCACACGGTCGTGCACGTCCTCCAGCGTGCTCGCGAAGTCGGAATAATCGGTCCTCGCCAGCGCGTCGTCGACGTCCTGCTGCGTCGGCAGGTCGTCCACCGCTCCGGGATGGCGCACGGTGTCGTGCGGCTGGACGCGGGGCACGTTGACGATGTGGAAGCTCGCCAGCGGATTGCGCGCGCCGTTCACCGTCTTGTCGGCGAAGATTTTCGGGATCGGGTCCTGGCGTGGCGGCCGCAGGGTCCAGTCCCACCACGGCAGCGTGACGTCGGCGACCTGGCCGCGCGCCGCCATCTCGACGTTGTACAGGTAGGCGCGGTGCCAGGGCAGGAAAAGCTCCATGCGCTGCGCCGAGCGCGCGTTCTGCTGATGGTGCCAGCAATACCAGCTCGGCGCCCCGTGCAGGCCGGCCAGGAACGCATAGCCGCGGTTGTCGGTGATCTGCATCATCTGCGCGTAGGCACCGCGCAGGGCCGTAACCTGCGCGTCGTCGAGATTGTGCACGCCCAGCCGGTTGCGGATGCCGTTCGCCATGATCAAGCCCTGCCAACGGGCGTTGCCAACGAGCGGCAACACCGCCTCCCTACCATCTTAAATTGTAAGTGTCCCGGGCCGCAAGCGCAATCGCGATTTCGCGCGCGGGCGGCGATGCAGTATACTGACACAGACCAGGAGCCCCGCAATGCCTCGCCACAAAAGCTACATTCCCCACGGCGTGATCCCGGCCGTGCTGCTGCCGTTCCACGACGATCTCGCGATCGACGAGAAGAGCTTCCGCCGCCACCTGCGCGACGTCGCCGCCGTGCCGCGCCTCTCGGCCATCACCATCAACGCGCACTCGACCGAGGTCGCCTCCTGCACGTTCGATGAGCAGCGCCGCGTGCTGGCGATCGCGCAGGACGAGATCGGCGACAAGCTGCCGATCGTCAACGGCGTGTGGGCCGACGGCAGCATCGAGGCGGCGCGCATCGCCCGCATGGCAAGCGAAGGCGGCGCCTCCGCCCTCCTCGTCTTCCCGCCGGCGCCGTTCACCATGGGCCAGTCGCCCGAGATGGCGCTCGCCCACTTCAAGCGCATCGCCGACGCGAGCGACCTGCCGATCATCGTCTTTCAGTATCCGCTCGCGACCGGCCAGGGCTATCCGCGCGACACGCTCGTCAAGATGTGCGAGCAGGTGCCGACCATCCGCGCCATCAAGGACTGGGCCGGCAACGTGCCGCAGCACGAGATGCATGTCCGCCTGCTGCAGAGCCTGCCGCGGCCCGTCAACGTGCTGTCCACGCACAGCGCCTGGCTGTTCTCGTCGCTTGTCCTCGGCTGCAACGGGCTCCTCTCCGGCAGCGGCAGCGTGATCGCCGATCTGCAGGCGGCGCTGTTCGAGGCCGTGCAGGCGAACGATCTCGCGGCGGCGCGCGCGCTCAACGACCGCATCTATCCGCTGGCGCGCGTCTTCTACGCCGATCCCTGGGCCGACATGCACAACCGGATGAAGGAAGCGCTGGTGCTGCTCGGCCGCCTGCCGCGCGCCGTGGTGCGCCCCCCGCTGGTCAAGCTCGGCCGCGGCGAGATCGAGCGCATCCGCGAGGCGCTGGTCGAGGCCGGCATGCTCGGCGCAAGCGTTGGCCGCGACGCGGCGTAGCGCATGTTCCGGCGAAGTGGACGCCGGTTCGCCGATAAGAACATGCGCCAAGCCAAGGAATCTATCTAAAGCATGTTCCGATTTCGCAGAAACGGAACATGCTTTAGGCGGCGCCGTTACCAGCGACGCCAGCGCGCGTGACGGCGGTAGCGCCAGTCAGCGGCCCGATAGGCGGGCGGATAGTAGGGGGCGAAGCCGCCGCAGCCGGGGCAGTAGCGGTGCGCGTAACCGCGCACATAGGGATAGATCGCGTAGGGCGCGCCATAGACATATCCGACCGGCGGATAGGCCAACGGCGCGATGCTCGGCACCCAAGGATTGGTGTAGGTGTAGAGGCCGGATCCCGACAGGACCGGGCCCTGGTTCACGACATAGATCTGCGTCACCTGGTCGGCCGGCGGCGGGAACACATAGCCGCCGGGGATCACGGCGACGGGGACGACGGGGACGAACGCACCGCAGCAGCCGCCCGCAAGCGCCGGAGTGGCGAGAAGCATCAGTGCGGCGGCCACGAGATACACAACGCGCATTATGACTCTCCGCTGCCCGCCTCCCCTGCGCATGTAGCTGCCACGACGACGACGGCGCGCCAAACCAATTCGCGCGTCAAGGTTACGGCGCGTGGGGCGACAGCGAATGCGGCGGCGGGAGCGGCGGAGGCGGCCGCGGGGTCGCGGGCCGCGTATGCACCATGCGCGGCGCAACCACGATGGGCGGCGGATCGAACGGCACCGGCAGCGTGGCCGGTCCCGGCTCGGACTGGCTGTTCCACTCGCGGAAATACGGCTGCGCCGGGGGCGGCAGCCGCCGATTCGGCGGCGGATTGATTTCGAGCCGGCCGTAGGGCGGCTTGTGGCCGGTGGCCGGGAAGTACGAGCCGGCGGTGCCATAATAGTTCGGCGGCCAGTACGGCATGATGATGGTCGGCGCCACCACGCCCGGACGGTTGAGGCCCCATTCGCCTTCGATCACCGCGCCCGACACATCGACGCCGTTCATCATCACGGGCACGCCGGGCCGGCCCGGCACGACGATCACCGGCTCATTGTCGGCAAGCGCCGGCGCGGCGACCGTTCCGGCCATGACGCCGACTAGGAGTGCGAGCTGGATGTTGCAGTGCACGCGCATGGGTCGCCTCCGGACACCATCGAGACTCTGATCCTGCCAGCGATCATAGGACTCGGTGGGTAAGGGTGCGTGCGGCGCGGAAGAGAAATTGCCCAACAGTATTAATCGGGATTTATTCGGGTTAATTGGACGTTTGCGCCGATACGCGAGCGCACCAGCCGCGGTCTTTGGTGCAACGCAAAACCTTTCACCGCGAAGTCGATGCCGGCAAGCCATTGATGCGCCGCAGCGGACGGCGAGCACGTGAGACTTTAGACGTAAGACCAGTTACCCAACGGCACGCGCTCATTCGCACTTTACGCGCCGGTCTCCGCAGCCTTAGCATGTCGTGTCGGATCGTCGCACGAGCCAGCCGGCCTCGCCCCCACCGTCGCTCGCGTCGACGATCCTAAGAAGCACAGGGGGAGACTACTAATGGCAGAACACATTCCGGCAAACTTCCGACGCGTCATCACGGCCGCCGCCGGCGGCAACGTCATCGAGTGGTACGACTTCTACATCTTCGGCAGCCTGGCCGCGATCCTGTCGGTCAAGTTCTTCGAGAAGAGTCATCCCGTTGCGGCGCTGCTCAGCACGATCGCGCTGTTCACCGCCGGCTTCCTGGTCCGCCCGCTCGGCGCATTCCTGTTCGGCTGGCTCGGCGACCGCGTCGGCCGCAAGTACACCTTCCTGATGACGCTGACCGGCATGGCGCTCGGCACCGGCGCGATCGGCTTGATCCCGACCTTCGAGCAGATCGGCCTCGCCGCCGCATTCATTCTGTTCGGCCTGCGCATGGTGCAGGGCCTCTGCCTCGGCGGCCAATATGGCGGCGCCATCACCTACGTGGCGGAGCACGTGTCGGACGAGCACCGCGGCTACTATACGGGCTGGCTGCAGACCTCGCCGACGCTTGGCATCGTCCTTTCGCTCGCGGTGATCATCGTCACGCGCTCGTATTTCGGCGAAGCCGCCTTCAACGCCTGGGCGTGGCGCATCCCGTTCCTCGTCTCGTTCCTGCTGGTGCTGATCGCCTTCTACATCCGCTCCTCATTCGAAGAGTCGCCGATCTACGCCGAGATCAAGGCGAAGGGGCAGACCAGCAAGAACCCGTGGCGCGAAGCCTTCGGCAATCCCGCCAACCTGAAATACGTGGTGATCGCCTCGATCGTGGTGCTCGGCCAGGGCGTCGTCTGGTACAGCGGCCAGTTCTGGGCGCTCTACTTCCTCGGCACGGTGGCGAAGCTCGACACGCTCACCACCGCCTACATCGTCGGCGCCGGACTGGTCATCGGCACGCCGTCGCTCATCTTCTTCGGCTGGCTGTCCGACAAGATCGGCCGCAAGCCGGTGATCCTCGGCGGCATGCTGATCGCGGCGGTCACCTACTATCCGCTCTATGCGTGGCTCGGCGCGGTCACGAAGGCGGGCAGCGTCAACATGCCGATCGCGATCCTGATCGTCGCGATCATGGTCTGCTACGTCGGGATGGTGTACGGCCCGATCGGCGCGTTCCTCGCCGAGTTCTTCCCGGCCCGCATCCGCTACACCTCGGTGTCGGTGCCCTACCACATCGGCAACGGCTGGGGCGGCGGCTTGGTGCCGTTCATCACCACCGCGGCGTGGGCCGCCACCGGCAGCCTCGGCTACGCCCTGCTCTACCCGATCGCGGTTCCGGCGGTGTGCTTCCTGCTCGCCCTGTTCCTGATGCCAGAGACCAACCACATCAAGATCTGGGAAGAGAAGCCGCAGATGGCATGATCGGCGAAACGCCGAGCCGCCGCTCGGCGTGACGCCCATGCTCGTGGGAGGCCCGGCTGCAGCGCGCTGCGGCGGGCTTCCTTTTCGCTGCTTCCGGCTGCGGCGCGCAAAACAAGCGAGACGCTGCAAACGGCGGCCGCCTGCCGGCTTGTCGCATCGTCACCCGGCTGCTAGCTGTGCGGCCGGGCCGGCTTAGCTCAGCTGGTAGAGCACGTGATTTGTAATCACGGGGTCAGGGGTTCGAATCCCTTAGCCGGCACCGGTCCCCAGCGTGTCGACCCTGCGTACCGCCCATCGAGACCCGGGGGCGCGGACGGGCGTTCAACGGGAGCAAGGCATGCCCGCAAAGCGCGTGCAGTTCGACGACGAAACCTGGCAGGCTCTCGATCTCCTGGGGCGCGATACGATGCGCGACTTCCAGGAACTCGCCGACGAAGCCTTCCGCGACCTCTTGCGCAAGCACGGCCGCCCGACCGACCTCAAGAGCGCGCTGCGGCGCAGCGCCGGGGCATCCGCCGAGGTCGTGGCGCATCCGCGCAACCCCGCATCGCGTCCACGCTCGAAACGCTGATAGGGACGCCGCGAAGCACCACAGGCGAAGCGTGCCGCCGTGTCAGAGCCTCCGGCGTGGCCGCGGAAGACGTGGCACCCCTGCCGCCAGCGCCCGGAGGGAACAAAACCCGCGCCGCCGCCTTACGCAGAGACAGGCTAGGAGGACGCTTGATGGCAAAGCGCAGTGCAAAGCGCAGATATTCGGCCGGCTCCCAGCGCGAGGTCGAGAACGAGATGCGCCGCTACAAGCGCGGGACCGCGCGCAGCGGACGGCGCGGCAAGGCCGGGAAAGTGAAGAGCCGCAAGCAGGCGATCGCGATCGGCCTGTCGAAAGCCCGGCAGAAAGGCAAGAAGGTGCCAGCGCGCCGCCGCGGCTGAATGCTGCCGCAGGCGGATGGACGCGGCCCGGCCCCCCGGCCCGGGCGCGCCCTACCCGGCTATGGCCGTGCCGCCTTGATGGCGAAGGATTCCGATGCCTTGGCATACCAGGCGGCCGCCTTGAGCGACACCGCCCGCGGCGCGAGCTTGCGGCGCCCGGACTTCTTGGATCGGCTGTGGCGGCTGGTCGACTTCGTCTTACTCACGCTCGCTCCCCTTGCGGTTTTCCCGTGCTTTTCCACATCCCGGGTTAAGCCCACAGCCCCCTTTTTCACACACGGGGCGGCCCCTTGTGAAGGCCTTGCGCGCAGGGCTGGTCAACGCAATCTGAAGAGCAGGCGGATCGTTTTAGACTACCTGGAGTTATCGCCGCCCGGCCCTAGAGCCATTGGGCGAGTGGACGATCCCCGGCCGTGATTTGGCGTGAGCGAAAGCGGATCATCCGCGCGCGATCGATCCCGCACCTGCGAACATCGCCGGCATCTTCTCGCACCGCGGCGTCCCGCAACGCGGCCGCATCGCGACCTTCCTCCGGCGCGGGCCTGAACCGTTCGCCCGCCCGGGAGTTAGCAAAGCGGGAAGCAACCATCGCAGGAGGATGACGATGCTTTCGAAATTTCTCGCCGCGGCCGCCCTCGGCTCGGCATTGATCGCGGCGCCGGCACTGGCGCAAACCAGCACGATGAGCGCAACGACCGGCCCGCAGAGCGCATCGGCGGCCGGCTGGTGGCAAGGCTCGAAGATCATCGGCCTCAACGTCTACAATCCGCAGAACCAGAAGATCGGATCGATCGTGCAGCTCATGGTCGATAAGAGCGGCAACATCCAATCGGTCGTGATCGGCGTCGGCGGCTTTCTCGGCATGGGCGAGCGCGACGTTGCGGTGAAGTTCGCCGATCTCACGTGGAGCAACCAGCCGGTGCGCAGCACGTCCTCGTCCGCGGCGCCGCCGCCGGGCATGCACCCGACAACCATGCGCCCGCCGACCACCACCGGTGCGGCGACGGCCAGCTCGTCGAGCGGCCCGCGCACCTACCCGGATCATGCGGTGCTCAACGCCACCAAGGATCAGCTCAAGGCCATGCCGCAGTTCGACTACAACAAATAAGCGGCGGTGGATCCAAGGCGCGACGAGAGCCCGGCGGAAGCCGGGCTCTTGCCGTCATGGGCGTTGCAAGGGCCGACGCGCACGCACGGGCTTTATCGACCTGATTGATGTTGCGGCTTGATGTAGCATCGCGGTCGCGGCGGGCGATCGATCGCCCCGATCGGAGACCGACATGAGCGCAGCGCAGACGACGGGTCCGGTACTGTGGCGCGTGGACGAGCGGGCGGTCGCGCACCTCGCGCTCAACCGGCCGGAGGTGAACAACGCCTATGACGGCGCCCTGATCGACGGCCTTCTCGCCGCGCTCGACGCGCTTGGCGCGGTCGAGCGGCTGCGCGCCGTGGTGATCACCGGCAACGGCCGGCACTTCCAGGCGGGCGCCGATCTCGGCTGGATCGACGCGGTGCGCCAATCGTCGCGCGAGGAGAACATCCGCGTCTCGCGCGCGACCGCAACTGCGATCCGCCGGCTCAATGCGGCGCCGGTGCCAACGGTCGCGCTGGTGCAGGGCGGCTGCTTCGGCGGCGGCACCGGGCTGATCGCCGCCTGCGACGTGGTGATCGCCGCGGACAATGCGATGTTCTCGATCGCCGAGGTGCGCTGGGGGCTCACGGCCGCGATCATCATTCCGCAGCTCAACGACGCGATCGGCGTGCGCCAGGTGCGCCGCTATGCGCTCACTGGCGAGCGCTTCGGCGCGGCCGAGGCGCGTCGCATCGGCCTCGTGCACGAGGTCGTGCCGGTCGCGGAGCTTGCGGCCGCGGGCGCGCGCGTGGTCGACCAGCTGCTCGCCAACGGCCCGGAGGCGATCCGTCAGACCAAGGCGCACGCGCTCGCACATGCCTGGGGCGACGTCGACGACGCGACATTTGAGGCGCTGGTCGACGCGCATGCGGACAAGCGCCGCAGCGCCGAGGCGGTGGAGGGGCTCGCATCGTTCGCGGAGAAACGCGCGGCAAAGTGGTAGCGCGTAGCCCGGATGGAGCGGAGCGCAATCCGGGAGCGCCGTCCCCGCATTCCGCTCCGCTCCATGCGGGCTACACTTTTCCCGGGAGCGGCCCGAAGCGCGGCGGCGGGATGCGCCGGCGCGACGCCGCCTCATAGGCGGACGCGATGCGCAGCAGCACGTCCTCCCGCCCCGGCTCGGCGCGGAAGACGAGCGAGAACGGCAGGCCGGGCTCCGCAATCGTGGTCGGCGTGGTCGAGGGCTGCGAGATGTAGCGCGTGCCGTCGGGACTGAGCGCAAACACCGGGTCGTGCACGGTCGTCACGTACCCGGCCGGGATCAGCACCTCGGTCAGGCCGGCGTTCGGGCCGGACAGCGATTCCGGCGCAAGGTTGCTCGGGATGTCGTATTGATGCGGCCAGCCGATCAGTCCGGGCGGCCACGGCGTGTGCAGGCGCACCAACGCGTCGAGCTTGTTCTCCAGAATCACCATCATGTCGACGCGGCGCAAGAGCTCGCGCAGCATGATGCGCTCGTTGACGCCCTGGCGGCCGGCGAGCGGATTGCGCGGATCGGCCACCTCCTCCCAGTTCTTGAACGCGGCGCGCTGATCGTCGCCCCAGAACTTCGAGCGCGCGTTGAGAGCGGCGAAATCCGTCAAGCTCTCGGTAAAGCCGAGCGCCCGCCAATCGGCGGCGCGGCGCGTCAGATACTGCGGAATGTGGAAGCGGAACGCCATCGCGAGCTCCTGCTGCTGCACGGTGGCGAGGTCGAGATTCTTCGGCGGCGCGATACGTCCCTCCGCCAGCTCGACGCAGTAGTCGATCGGCGTCATGCGGCCGCTGCCGAAAACCTTGCCGGGCGCGAATTCGGTCGGCACGATCGCGGCGGCGAATTCCTGAAACAGCGGCGTGCCGTCGCGGCCGAGACGAAACAGCAGGTCGGGCATGAACACCGGCACGAGCCGCGCGAGCGCGCGGCGGAAGTCGGTTTTCATCGCCTCGCAGTCGGGATCGCGCCGCCACAGCGGATCGGACGATTCGACCAGCGTCGCCCCGAGCTGGCCGCCGAGCATGGTCTTGATCTCGCGCGCCGCCGCCGTGACGATCGGCTCCTCGGTCTTCGAGCCCAGCGGGATCAGCATCGACTCGCGGATGACGCCAAGGCGCACGCCGGCGAGCGCGCCGGGCGCGCCCGCGGCGCGCGCGTGACCCGCGTAAGCGCTCGCCAGCACCGATGAACGCGGCACCGTCGTGAACGGATCGCGCGGATCGTAATAGCCTTCGACCGGGTCCTTCAGCGCGTCGAGAATCTTGGCGCAGTCCGCGATCGTGCGGGCATGGATGCCGCTGCGGTCGCAATAGATGTCGGCGCCGATCGCGCCGCCGTCGAAGCCGAGCATGGCCTTGTGCGGCAAGAGGAGCGCGATCGCGTTGTGGTTCGACGGCCCGCGGCAGGAGGCGCGCGTTTCCTCGCCGAGGCTCGCCATCACGAGATTGGCCGAGACCGACACGCCCGAGCCGGAGCTCGAGCCGAGCGAGGCCGCGCGCCGCGTGTCATAGGGATTGGCCGGATTGCCCGCCCAGGTGCTGCGCTGGTAGCCGAGCGTCGAGGCGAGGATTTTCGCCGGCTTGTGCCGGCCGCCCGGATCGCCGGCGCGGCCGTTGTACTCGGTGTTCACCGCCTTGGCGAAGATGATCGCGCCTTTGCGGCGCAGCTGATCGACCAGCACGTGGTCGCGCGCCGGAAAATCGATGTCGTAGCGCGCGTCGCCCCCGCCGGTCGAGCGCATGTCCTTGGTGTCGAACGGGTCCTTGAACGAGAACACCACGCCATACATCGGCATGGCGGCGAGATCGGGGTTGCGGCCGTAGGCGGCGTCGAGCTCGGCCGCGCGTTCGAGCGCGTCGGGAAAGTGGCGGAAATGCTCGCAGGCGGGCGGCGCGCCCGGCGGCAGCGGCCCGAGCGACGGGTGCCGATCATATTCGCCGCGGCACGTGACCGAGCGCTCGCCGCGAATATTGAGCGTGCCGAGCGCGTTGAGCTGGGTGCCGTCGGCGATGCCGACGATCATACCGAACTGCTGCGCGACCTGCGGATCGGACGCGGTCGGCTCCATGCGGCCATATTCGAGCGGGGTGCCTTTGTACTTGTCGAGGTCGGGGATGAAGGTCGATGCCTTGACGGTCTCGGTGGGGAAGTCGAGCCGCGCACCCGCCCGCACCGCGCCCGTTGCGGGCGCGACCGGCGCGCCGTCCGCGGTCACCAGAAGGCTCGCGACGCCGTTGAAGGCGCGCACCCGGGCAAGATAGTGCTCGACCACCGACACGCAGGTGGCGCGCCCATCCTTGATTGCCGCGTGCAGGTCGTCGATCGTCGCCTCTTCGAGGCGAAAGACCTGCTGCTTGGCGGGTGGCATGTCCATGACGGTTCACCGGCTCGAGGTGGCGGCCGACGCGTCGCTGATCAAAATATCGGCCACGGCGGATGTCGGAGAGTGACGCGGAGGGGCGCATCATGATTGCAGATTGCCCGCCGCGCGCAAGCCGGGTCGAGCGGCGCGCATGCGCGCGGCGGCCGCCGGGCCGCGCGCGCACATCAACATCGCGCCGCCGGACGTCCGCCGCAATGCCACACAAGCTCCGCACAAGTCCGCCAACCGGCAGTTCCTTGTTCGTATTGCACGGAGACGACGTCCGATGACCATCCGTCCTGCCAAAGTCGCGCTCGCCGCGGCGGTCGCGGCCGCGTTCGCGCTCTCGGCCTGCTCGCGCGCACCGACCTACCGAGCCCCCGACCACCTGGCGGCGCCGGCGCCGCCGGTCCCGCCGGTCGTCGGTTTCGACGCCGCGCGGGCGGCGCCGGCGAACGCGCAGACCAAGCTCGCCGTCACCCACACCTACGCGCTGAGCATGCCGAGCGACCAGGTGGAAGCGGTGCAGCACCGGCATCTCGACGAATGCGCCAAGCTCGGCTGCACCGTGCTCACCACCACGCTGCAGCACGCGGGCCAGGGCCGCGTCTTCGCCCGCACCTCGCTACGCATCAGCCCGCAGAGCTTCGACGCCTTGGCCAAGGCGCTGGCGGCGCCGCCGGCGCGCGTCACCAGCCATTCGCAGACGGCCGAGGACAAGACGGTCCCGCTGCTCGACGTGGAAAAGCGCCTGGAGGTTAAGACCGCGCTGCGCGACCGCCTCGAAGCCATGCTCAAGGACCCGGCGACAAAAAGCACCGCCGACCTGCTGGCGATCGAGAAGGAGCTCGCGCAGGTCCAGGGCGACATCGAATCGGCGACCGCGCAACGCGACTATCTGCGCACCATCACCGACACGGTGCGGGTCGATATTTCCTATGACGGGATCGTCGCCGAGGTCGGCGGCATCGACCTCGGGCCGCTCAAGCGCGCCGCGAGCGAGTTCGGCGACACCGTCCTCACGTCGCTCGCGACGCTGATCTATCTCACGGCGGCGCTGCTGCCGTGGCTGCCGGTCGTCCTGCTGCTCGGCTGGGGGATCCGCCGCGGCGTGCGCCGCTGGCGGGCGCGCGCCAGGTGACGCCCGCTCTTCCCCGGGCGATCCGCGCGACCGTCTGTGCGATGCTGCGGCCTCGACCAGAGGAAGCGCATGCCTACCCTCCGCCAGATCGAGATCGCGCCCGGGCTCGCCTTCGACACCCTCGCGGCCGGGCCGCACGACGCGCCGCTCGTGCTGCTGCTGCACGGCTTCGCCGAATCCTTCCACATGTGGCGCGCCCAGCTTGCGGCGCTCGCGGCCGCCGGCTTCCGCGCGGTCGCGCCGAGCCAGCGCGGCTATTCGTCCGGCGCGCGCCCGCCGACCGACGAGCCCGCGAACTACGCGTTCGACCTCCTGATGGACGACGCGATGAAGATCGCCGCCGCCTGCGGCGCGGCGCGCGGGCGCTTTCATCTCGTCGGCCATGACTGGGGCGGCAGCATCGCGTGGGGCATCGCGGACAAGCATCCGGAACGGCTTGCCTCGCTCACGGTGCTGTCGCGGCCGCATCCCAACGCGTTCAACCGCGCGCTCGCCTTGCCCGACGGCGAGCAGGCGCGGCGCTCGCGCCATCACCGCGCCTTCCTCGCGCCCGACGCCGGCGCGCATGTCCTTGCCGACGACGCGCGCTGGCTGCGCGAGCGGCATGCCGCCGCCGGCGTGCCGGCCGCCGCAACCGCGCAGCATCTCACGGTGATCGGCAACCCCGCCGCGATCGAAGGCGCGCTGGCCTGGTACCGCGCGCGCGGCGCGATCCGCGCGCCGCTCGGGCCGATCCGCGTGCCCACGCTCTATGTCTGGGGCGACGCCGACGACACGGTCGGGCGCGTTGCGGCGGAAGGTACACGCGAGTTCGTCACCGCGCCCTACCGCTTCGAGGTGCTGGCGGGCGGCGGCCACTTTGTCGCCGAGCAGTTCCCGCAGCGGGTCAGCGAGTTGCTGCTGAGCCACATCAGGGCGAATAGCGAATAGCGAGTAGCGAATAGGAAAGAGGGAAGAGAGCCCCACCCCCTGCTCGCTATTCGCTATTCGCTATTCGCCACTCGCCATTCGCCCCCTCACAAATCCTGCGTCCGCCGCGCCATGGCGCGCTCCCACACCTTGGCGCGGTCCTCGTCGAACACCAGCTTGGGGTCCTCGGGGGCGACGTACCACACATTGTGCGCCATCTCGTTGTCGAGCTGGCCCGCGCCCCAGCCCGCATAGCCGAAGGCGATCAAGCTCTTCCGCGGGCCTTTCTTCGCCGCGATGTCGCGCAGGATCTGCGGGTTGACCGTCATGGCGACGCGGCCGTCGACGTCGATCGTGCCCTCGGCGTGATAGTCGGCGCTGTGCAGCACGAGCCCCATGTCGGGCTCGACCGGCCCACCGACATAGACCGGCACCTTTTCGACCTCCGTCGTCTTCTCGCCAATCGCGGCGAGCAGCTCGGACATCGGGCGCTCGCCCGCCGGCATGTTGATGACGATGCCGAGCGCGCCCTTGCGGTCGTGCCGCACCACCAGGATCACGGCATGGTCGAAGCGCGGGTCGCGCATCTCGGGCGTCGCGATCAAGAGCTGGCCGGCCAGCGACACGTGCGCCGGGCCGCTCGGCGGCTCGGGCGCGCTCGGCGCGACGGCGCCGACGAGCAGCGCCGGCGGCAGCAGCGCGACAAGCGCCATCAGCGCGCGGCGAAACGCGGGGGAGAGCTGGGGCATGGTGCACATCCTCGATCGAACGGCTCACCGTCGCCCGGCGTTGCGCGATCATAGCAGGATGGCGCGCGAGGCCAACAGGTCGGTGCGTCAGGCGGCACATCGGTCGCGCGAATCACCTTCGCGCGCCTGCGCGCGCCGAATCAATCCGTACTCTCCCGATTTCCCGATCGAGGCGCGGCGAATTTATAATGCATCGGCGCCGGTGAGTCGCGCGGCCGGCGCGAGCTGCGATCGCCCCTGGACAAGCGGCTTCGCTGCATCGAGTTCCCGAGAAACGGAGGCAGCTTGGGACGCAAGACCATCACCATCAGCCGCGGGCCGGTGCTCACCCTGTGGGCGTCGGTGGTCGCGCGGCGGCTCGGTTTCGAGCGCGCCGAGGCGCTGACCGTCGGCCGCGCCGTCGCCAATCTCGGCATCTACGGCAAGGACGTGTCTCCCCTCCTCGTCACGCCGACGCCGAGGGCGATCAAGGAACGGCGGCGCGGCCTCAAGGCCGGCAAGCGCGTCGAGGTCGACCTGCTGCAGCGCGCCGTGCCGGTCGTGCGCACGCGGGCGGGCCTGCGCGCCCTCAACCGCGACCGGCCGATCGCGCCCGACAGCGTCGAGCAATATCTCGAGATCAAGTTCGGCGACGCGCTCAAGCGGGTGCGCGCCGCCATGAAGCGCCTCGCGCGCTCGATGTCGGCGCCCGAGATTGCGGCGCAGGCCGATGAGCTTTATGAAAAGTTCCGCCCGAAGGTGCCCAAGGGCGAGCCGGGCTGGGGCGCCGAAGGCAAGCTCGATGTCGGCCGCATCGAGCGGCTGGGCGCCGCCAAGGCGGCGCGCCGGCGGACGTGAGGCGGACGAGGCCGGACCAAAGGAGACCGCGACCGATGCGGAACGCAACGCTTCTCCTCGCCGCCCTCGCCGCGGTCACGAGCGCGGCGGCCGCCATGGCGCAGGACAAGAACGGCGACGCCGCGGCCGGGGCGCGCCTCGCGCAGCGCTGGTGCAGCTCGTGCCATCAACCGAACGGGAATGCCTCCGCCACATACCCGGCGTCGAGCTTCGTCGCGATCGCCCGGCTGCCGTCGACGACCGCAATGTCGTTGCGCGTCTTCCTGCGCACCAGCCACCCCAGCATGCCGAATGTTCAGCTGACGCCGGCCGACACCGACGATCTCGTCGCCTACATCCTCAGCCTGAAGTGAGTCACGCCCGATAGGCGAGCCGGAAGCCGCCCCAGTGGCGCCCGCGCACACGGATCGGCGCGTCGACCTCCTTCATGGTGATGATCGCGCCGCCGATCTCGCGATCATAGCTCTGCAGCAGATGCGGGCGGACCGAGCGGGCGGCCGAGAGGCTCGCACGGTCGTTGAAGCGCCGGCGGTTGCGGGCATGGACGTCGTTCCACGCCCGATCGCCCGGCCGCTGCGGGTGCGAGCAGGCGCGCAAATGGGTCGGCAGGTAGGCGTTGCGGTCGACCGCGGCACAAAGCACGACCCGCGGATCGAGGCCCATCAATGGTTCCTGCAGCGGCGGCAGCAGGCGGTCGCACAGGGCCGTGAACTTGGTTTCGAACTGCTGCGGGTCGCTGCCGGCGATCAGGCGGTAGTCGGTGTCGAACAGCGCGGCCTCGTCGATCTCGCGCCGCTCCAGCGCCGCCTCGAAGAGGCGGCCTATGCCGGCTGCGGTCTCCACGGCCGCCTTGACGAACTTGTCGTCGGCGGCAAGCAGCTCGTCGATGACGGCCTTGATCCGCGCCTGAATCTCGGGCGCATTCTCGGCAAAGCAAAGGTGGAGGCCGCCGGGCGCGACGGCGACCACGTCGGCGGAAATCCGCCCGATGCCGTCGATGTCGATCTCGACCCGATCTCCTTCGCGCGCCGCCGCCGCCGCGTCGGCATGGCGGAAACTCGCGCCATGGTTCGAGATGTCGCGCAGGCCTCCCGCGATCATGCGCCCGCCGCACGCGACGCGGGCTTGCCGGTCGATCGGCACGCGCGGCTCGGCCATGCGCCGGTCGCCGGCGACCGATCCGCGCAGCGACACGACCATGTTGGCGCGCAGGTTGCCGATGCGCTGATCGGTTTGCCGCATCACGTCGGACAGGCGATGGGTGATCTCCTCGACCCGGTTTGCGCGCGACGAGATGGCAGCGACGTTCGCCGCGACCGCGGCGGTGCCGCGCGAGGCGACCTCCATGCTGCGCGCGACCTCGCCCAACGTCGCTTCCTGCTGCTCGACCGCGGCCGCGACGCCCGCGCTCGATCGGTCGATCTCGCTGACCGCCTGGCCGATCTTGTCGATGACGCCCACGCTCTGCAGGGTCGCGTCGGTGATTTCCTCGACGCGAGCGACGATCTCCTCGGTCGCTTCCGCGGTCCGCGTGGCGAGCGCCTTGACCTCGCTCGCGACGATCGCAAAGCCGCGGCCCGCCTCGCCGGCGCGCGCCGCCTCGATGGTGGCATTGAGCGCGAGCAGATTGGTCTGCGCCGCGATGTCCTGGATCAGCTTGAGGATGGCACCGATCTTCTCGGCCGCCGTGTTGAGCGTCGACATGGTCGTGCGCGCTTCCTCGGCGCCGGCGACGGCGCGATGCGCGATCTCGGTCGACTGCGCCGCCTGGCGCGCGATCTCGCGTCCGGCCGCGGACAGCTCGGCGACCGAGGACGCGACGCCCGCGACGCTCCGGTTGGCCTCGTCGGACGCGCTCGCGACCGACTGCGCCTCGCCGGCGATCGCGCGCGCATCCGCCACCGCGCCCTCGCCCTTGCTCACCCCCTCGCGGCTCATCTCCATGGCCTGCGCCACCGCGTCGTTGAGCTCGGCTTCGAGAAGCTCGCACATGTCGAGCGTGGCGCGGCGGCGCTCCGCCTCCCCGGTCGTTCGCTCCTGCGCTTGCCGCGTTTCCAGGTCGCGCCGCGAGCGCAGCGCCTCGCGGAAGGTCGCGAGCGCGCGGCCGAGCGCCGAAATCTCGTCGCGCCCTTCGCCGGCGCGCACCGTGACGTCGAGATTGCCGGCCGCGACCGCCGACATCGCGTCGACCACGGTCTTGAGCGGCACCGCGATCGTCCGGTGATAGAGCAGCAACCCGAATCCGGCGCCGCCCACGAGCACGAGCACGCCGAGCAGGCTGTCGATGCCGAGCGCCGCCGCAACGAGCGCGACGGCGGCGAACACGGCCATGATGGCGTAGAATCTTGCACCGATCGTGAACGACCGGCGGATGCGGCGCCGGCGCACGTCATCGCCGGTCCGCACGGCCCGAGCGACGGCCACGTCGGTCATTGCCAATTCCCCATGGGGAGATTTTTTGTCACCACCGGGAGCCGGCACCAAGCTATGGCGAGTCGAGTAAAGACTTGGTTGATGGGGCGCGCGTGCAGCCGCTTACCGCCGCGCCGCCATCGTGTTTCGCCGCCATCGTGTTTCGACGTACGCGTCACCGCCCGTGAATCTGAATCGCGCAGGCGCGAGCAAGCCTGCCGCCGACGGCATCGCGGGAATGGTCAGACGGTCGCGTGCGCCACGCCCTCGCGCACCCGCAGCTCGTCGCGCGCCGCGTCCTTGAACGCCTGGTCGGGCGCGAGCACGATCGAGGCCGAGCGCACCTTCTGGTGCGCGACGTCGACGCCGGGCGGCGTCACGCCCTTCTCGGCGAGCGCCTTGGCGGCGCGCATCAGGCGATGGCGCGCCATGATGATGCCGTTGTCGGTCGAGACCAGGTTCTCCTTGGTGCGGTCGACGATCGGCCCCATGCTTTCCTGCAGCGACGCGTCCTGCATCGCGATGCCCTCGACGCCGCTGTAGGTGGACTTCGCCTTCTGCGCGGCGCGGTCCATCAGGTAGTCGTTGTCCTTGTTGGCGAGCGGCCGATAGGTGCCGGGCGCATATTTCACGTGGATGCCCTTGCCGGCGCTCATCGCCTCCCGCTCGGCCGCGGTGAGCGCGCGGACGGGGTGGAAGTCGTAGCTCCACGCCCAGCAGCTCTCGTCGTCGATCGGGATCCAGAAATGGCCGTGCACCGTGTGGCCGCCGCGCGGCGCGATCTGGGTGAAGGACGGCAGCACGAACTGAGTGATGCGCCAATAGTAGTTGCCGTTCTCGGCGTTGCGGCGCGCGCCGATATGGAGCCCGCCCGCGCTCTCGACCACCTCGAACACCGGCCTGGCGTCGCTGAGACTGTACTGGTTGCCCTTGGCGCCCTTGAACAGCGGGTCGTGCACGATGTCGCCCGAGTGCAGCCACGAGACATGGCTCGAATCGATGCCGCCCTCCATGGCCTGCAGCCAGTTGCATTCCTGCAGCCGCTTGGAGACGAAGCGCTGGGCGGCCGGCACCATGGCGAATTCCCATTCGGGCAGCGGCGGCAGCTTCTCGGGCGGACCCATGTAGGTCCACAGCACCCCGCCGCGCTCGACCAGCGGATAGGACTTGAGCTTGATCTTCATCGCGAAGCCGCTCGCGGCCGGCTCCGATGGCACCTTGAGGCACTGGCCGGCGACGTCGAACTTCCAGCCGTGATAGGGGCAGCGCAGCCCGCATTCCTCGTTGCGGCCGAACCACAGCGAGGCGCCGCGATGCGGGCAGAACTCGTCGATCAGGCCGTAGCGCCCGTTGCTGTCGCGGAACGCGACGAGCCGCTCGGAGAACAGCTTCACGCGCACCGGCGGAGCATCGTTCTCGGGCAGTTCCTCGGCGAGCAGCGCCGGCGTCCAGTAGCTGCGAAACAGCTGGCCCAGCGGCGTGCCGGGGCCGGTTTGCGTCAACAGATCGTTCTGCGCCTTGGTCAGCATGCGGTTCCTCGATCGACCTCGTTCTTGCTGACAACCCGAAAGTGCCGGCGCCGTGCCGCCCGCCTTACGCCGCCTTGAGGCCGGCGAGCGGGCGGTTCTCCAACAGCACGGTCGCGGCCGCCGTGTTGGAGATCGGGATGTGGTAGTTGCGGTGCGCCTCGTTGACCTTGCCGGTGAGCGCGCCGCGCATCGCCATCCAGTTGAGGAACTCGACGCCCTGGGCGCCGGCGAGCTCGATGAACTGGTGGATCGAGTAGCGCGTCAGCTCCTCGGGATGGTCGATCAGCTTGTCCATGCAGAGCTGGTCGAACTCCTTGTTGACGAAGCCGGCGCGCTTGCCGTCGAGCTGATGCGACAGGCCGCCGGTGCCGACCACCATGACCTTGAGGTCGCGCGGGTAGGACTCGATCGCCCGGCCGATCGAGCGGCCGAGCTCGAGACAGCGCCCGAGCGCCGGCAGCGGATGCTGCACGGTGTTGATCTCGACCGGCACGATCTTCACCGGCCAGCTCTCGCCCGGCCACATCAGGGCGAGCGGGATGGTCACCGCATGGTCGACCAGCATCTCCTGGCACATGGTGATGTCGAACTGGTCGGCGACCAGCGCATTGATCAGGTGCCAGGAGAAATCCGGATCGCCCGGCACCGCGCGCGACACCGGGATGCCCCAGCCCTCGTCCTCGTTACGGTACTCGGACGCGGCGCCGACCGCGAAGGTCGGCAGCTTGTCGAGGAAGAAATTGAGGCCGTGGTCGTTGTAGAAGATCACCACGACGTCCGGCCGCTCGCGGGCGAGCCAGGCGTGCACGTAGTCGAAACCGGAGAAGAACGGCTTCCAATAGGGATCGTTGTGCTTCTTCTCGGCGATCGCCTTGCCGATCGAGGGAACGTGCGTGGTTCCGACCCCGCCGATGATGCGCGCCATTGTCACCTCCCCGCCGCCACGAGCTTTTGCTTGAACGCCTCGACCGTCATCCCGGTCTGCTGGGCGCCGATGTCCTGCACGTTGAGGCCGAAGATCCCGGCGAGCTTGGCGAGGTAATAGACGTTGCCACCCGCCTCGATCATCTTGAGCACGTTGCGGCTCCTCACCGCCGCGCGCTGCTCCTCGGTGAGCTTGTATTTGCGGCAATAGCCCTCCTCGTCCTTGAGGAAGGCGGCGCGGTTCTCGGCCGAATTGAACGAGAAGCACATGCGGTTGAGCGCAAGCCCCTTCTGCGCCTGGTCGCCGTCGAACAGCGTGGTGCCGGGAATGTCCTGGACCATGGCGGCGTCTCCTCGATTGTTGGTGCCGACGATATGTTGCGGACGAAACTATCGCTGCCGAGGCCGCCGCTACTTTGACTTGGATCAAATCGCAGGCGTCCGCCGCGACGGCGCGAGCGATGAGCGTTGCGCCAGGCACGTTTGATCTCGGTCAAAGAATGTCGGTGCGGATTGTCGGGTCATGGACCGGAGGGCGACGGCGGCGAGCGGTATCGGCGCGGCGCGCTCCGAAAGGTCTTGCGCATGCGCCCCGCCCCGCCGGTTGACAACCTGATCGATGCCCTGGTCGCTTCCGTCGCCAGCGCGAGCGATCAGGCGGCGCCGTTCCATCACGTCGCGTTCCGCGGCTTCTTCCCGGACGGCTGGTACCGGCGGATCGTCGACGCGCTGCCGGCAGCGGACGACTATCGGCCGATGTCGGGGCGCGCCAAGGGCAACGATCTGCCCGACGGCAAGCCGACCCGGGTCAAGATCGATCTCTTTCCCGAATACGTCCGCGCCCTGCCGGCGGACAAGCGCTCAGTCTGGAGCGACGTTGGCCGGGCGCTGTGCTCGCCGCGCCTGCAGGCAGCCTTCGTCGAGCGGCTCGCGCCCGGTCTTGCGCGGCGATTCGGGCCCGACTACGCGAGCGTCGACCTGTTTCCCATTCCGGTGCTGACCCGCGACATCGCGGGCTATCGCATCGCCCCGCACACCGACACCCATTGGAAGGCGATCACGGTGCTGATCTATCTGCCGCGCGACGAGCGCATCAGCCACATCGGGACGGTCGTGCACGCGCGCACCGAGGATGGCAGCCTGCGCCGCGCCGGCAAGAACGACTTCCTGCCCAACAGCGGGTTTGCCTTCGCGGTCGGCGACGACACCTGGCATTCGGTCGACCCGGTCGGACCGGAGGTTGCGACGCGCGATCTGATCATCCTGCAATATTTCGTCGATGCCGGCGTGCTGCGCTTCTTGCGCAATCGCGCCAAGCGGGTCGGCAATTTCCTGCTCAACGAGGCGCGCCACCTCGTTCCGGCCCGCGCCTGACGCTCCGGTCCGCATCCTGCGCCATGCATCCAGCGCGGGGCGGATTTGACCCAGATCAAAGTGTCCTCGGGTGCCCGGCCGACACTTGGGTGCCGGCGTGGGCGTGGAGAATCGTCAGCCCTTGATGCCTGTCTATGCCCTGGCTATCTCCACGCCGACATCCGCCCCGCGCGAGACGGAGAAAGACCCCCAATGGCATTCGATCAATTCGAGCGTTCCCCGCGCCCCGCGTCGCCCGCCCGCGCGCTCTCGCCGGTTGGCACGGCCGGCGACCTGCGCGAGGAGGCGGCCGTGGAGGCTTCCGGACGCAAGCTTCACTTCGCGCCGCGCAGCCTGATCTTTCTCGAGGGTGACCGCGCCGACGCGGTGCACCAGATCGTGTCCGGCGCCGCCATGCTCTACAAGCTCTTGCCGGACGGCCGCCGCCAGGTGGTCGAGATCCTCGGGCCCGACGACGTCTTCGGCTTCTCGCCGACCGGGATCCACGACGTGTCGGCCGAAACATTGACGGCGGTGCGCTGCACGGTCTTCGAGTGTGCGGCGGTCGAGCGCTCGCCTGCCCTGATGAGCCGGCTCTCCTCGCGTCTTTACGCGCAGCTCTGCGCCCTGCACGAGCACGTCATGCTGCTCGGCCGCAAGTCCGCGCTGGAGCGCATCGCGAGCTTCCTCATGCGCTGCCTGCCCGGCCGCGGCGGACCGAGCTGTCTCGGGCCGCCGCGCGCGCGCGACCGCGCCGACGTCCGGCTCGCCATGACGCGCTACGGCATCGCCGACTACCTCGGCCTCACCATCGAGACGGTCTCGCGCTCGCTCGCGCGGCTCAAGCGGCGCGGCATCGTGTCGATCAGCAAGATCGACGAGGTGTGCATCCACGACGTCTGCGCGCTGTGCCGGATGACCGGCACGCATCCGGGCTGCGTCAGCGAGGCAAGCACGCAACGCCGGGCGCGCCGGCACGCGGCGATCGCGCCGACAAGAAGCTGAATCAAACGGCGACGGAATGCCGTTGCGCGCTGCGGCGCAGATAGGCGTCGAACGCAGCCGCAACCAGGCGCACGAAGGGGCGCCCCGTCTCGGTCACGGCGACACGGCCGCCGTCGACAAGCGCAATTCCCTGGTCGACCAGCGGCGCGAGCTGGGCGAATTCGGCGTCGAAGCGCTCGCTGACGCCGAACTGTGCCGCAATGGCCTGCGGCTCCGCCGCGAAATCGCACATCAGCGCCTCGATGATGCGCCCGCGCAAGCGGTCGTCGCGGGTGAGCGCGATGCCGCGCGCAGCCGCGAGCCGGCCGGCCGCGACGGCGCGCTGGTAGCCGCCGACGTCCGCGGCGTTCTGCACGAAACCCTGCGGCAGGCGGCCGATCGCGGAAGCGCCGAAGCCGATCAGCGTCTCGGCGTCGTCGCTCGTATAGCCCTGGAAATTGCGCCGCATGGTGCCGCGCTCGGCCGCGACCGCGAGGCTGTCGGAGGCTTGCGCGAAATGGTCGAAGCCGATCGGCCGGTAGCCGGCGGCGAGGAACACCGCGCGCGCCGCCTTCATCTGCTCGAGCCGCCCTCCCGGGCCGGCGAGCGCCGCCGTATCGATCAGGCGCTGCTGTGCGCGGAACCAGGGCACGTGGGCGTAGCCGAACAGCGCGATGCGCTGCGGCGCGAGCGTTACGGCCAGTTCCGCGCTGCGCCGCACGTCGTCGACGCTCTGGCGCGGCAGGCCGTACATCAGGTCGAAATTGAGGTCGACGATGCCGGCGTCGCGCAAGGTTCCGGCGGCGCGCGCCACCTGCTCGTAAGGCTGCAGGCGGCCGATCGCCTCCTGCACGTGCGGGGAAAAATCCTGCACGCCGAGGCTCGCGCGGTTGACGCCGAGGCCCTTGAGCACGCGCGTCAGCGACGCATCGAGATGGCGCGGGTCGAGCTCGATCGCGTGCTCGCGCAAGGCTCCGAGGTCGAACGCCTCGTCGAGGCGGCCGACGATCTGCGCGAGATTGCGGCCGTTGAGGATCGACGGCGTGCCGCCGCCCCAGTGCAGGTGCGAGACCGTGCGCGGGCCCGCGCATTCGGCGACGAGCGCGATCTCGGCGGCGAGGCTCTGCGCATAGTCGTCGATCGGCGCCTGCTGGCGGATCGCCTTGGTGTGGCAGCCGCAATAGAGGCACAGCTCGCGGCAGAACGGGACGTGGAGGTAGAGCGACAGCGGCGCGCCCGCGGGCATCTGCGCAAGCCACGCCGCATAGGCGTCGGGGCCGATGTCCTTGGAAAAATGCGGCGCCGTCGGATAGGAGGTGTAGCGCGGCACGTTCTGCTCGGCGAGCACATGCGCCTCGGTCCGCATCGCCCGGTCCCGGTTCACACCCGCCCCCGCGTCAGCTCTCGGCCGTGGCGAACCGGCTCGTCGCGTCGGCGACGATCTGCCGGATGGTGCGCGCGCAGCGCCCGCATTCGGGGCTGCAGCCGAGGCAGCCATAGACCTCCGCGGCGGTGCGCGGCGCATCGGGGGCGGCCGCGAGGCCGCGCACGTCGTGATCGCTGAGCACGTTGCACGAGCAGATGATCATGGCTCCCCGCCGATGGTCCCGATTGCATTCGCTGCCACTATCGTCGGGGAGGTGCCAGCTGACCTTGATCAAGATCAAATCGAGCGAAGCCTGCGACCGCATGCGGCCGGACGGAAATCTGCGCGGGTCCCCGCACCGTTCGAACGCGCCGACGCATTCGCGTGTTCGCATGTTGCACTGCGATCAGCGGCGCATTCGATCATTTCACCGCATTGCAGCGACGAAGAAGCGAAAATTTTCGCGAAAACAGGCCGCCTCGTCTTCGCACTTGGTTCGCCTTTACGAAAACTTCATCTGCGCGCCACGCTATCGCCAAAGACGGCGTGCACGTTAGTAACGCGCTCGGGGTTTCGACGGAGGGGTGGACAGCGGAGGAGGATTCCATGAGTGGACGAGCCGAGACCCATGTGGCTGCGTTTGCGTCGCGGCGTTTTGCCCTTCCCGCTTGCCCGAAATGCCAAGACCTGCAGTTCGCGCCGTCGGCATCGGAATTCGTCAGCAAGGGCCAAGTGCGCCATTTCTGGTCCTGCGAGGCGTGCGGCCACGAATTCTCCACGTCGGTGAAGCTTCCGTTCCTGAGCGCGGCGTGACGTCAGGCGGGCCGCGCATGTCGCTCCCCGCGCCGCGCGCTACACATCGATCAAGATATCCTCTCGGTCGACGCGGCACGGAAAGGTCTTCACCGCCTGATAGGCGGGCGGAGAAACCGCTTCTCCGGTCTTCACATTGAACAGCGCCTGGTGCACCGGGCACTCGATGCAGTCGCCGTCGAGAAATCCCTCCGATAGCCGCGCGAAGGCGTGCGTGCAGATGTTCTCGGTCGCGTAGGGCGTGTTCTCGACCCAATAGAGGGCGATCTCCTCGCCGTTGACCTCGGCGTCCATCACGCCGCGCTCCCTGAGTTCCGTTGCGGCGGCGACGCGCGTCCAAGCCATCTCGTTCCCCTCCTGCACTGCCCCCTCCCGACCAACGACCCGGAGAGGTAGAAGCGCCGGACGATAGACGAGCCGTGTGCTCGAGAAAACCGGGCGCAGGGGATTTTCCGCAGGCCGCAAGAGAGGTTAAGGTGGGGCTGCGACCGGCGGGCGGGGGTCTGCGCGCCGAACGGGGGTTTCGTGCAGGCTGCGTCGACGCGGGCAGAGCGGCGCGCGGGCCGCCGCCGCACCCCTGCACCGACGTCAAGTCAACCGGAGCGAGCGCCGAAGGACCGCCTGATGACTGCAAGCCTGATGACCACGCGGCGCTTCGCACCTCTCTTCTGGTGCCAGTTCTTCAGCGCCTTCAACGACAATTTCCTCAAGAACGTGCTCGTCATCCTGATCGTGTTCAAGCTCTCGGGGTCCAATTCGGAAGCCCTGGTGCAGCTCGCCGGCGCGATCTTCATCTTTCCCTATTTCATCCTGTCCGCCTTCGGCGGCCAGATCGCCGACCGCTACGACAAGGCGGTGGTGGCGAAGCGGCTCAAGTTCGCCGAGATCTTCGTCGCCGGCATCGCGGTGCTCGGCTTCTGGCTGCGCGGCTATTCGCTCGAATATTCGATCACGACCCTGTTCGTCGCGCTGTTTGGCTTCGGCGTGATCGGGTCGCTGTTCGGGCCGATCAAGTACGGCATCCTGCCCGATCATCTGGCCGAGTCCGAGCTGCCGGCCGGCAATGCGCTGGTCGAAGGCGCGACCTTCCTCGCCATCCTGCTCGGCACCATCGCGGGCATCAGCGCGGCTGAGGGCGACCCCTTCTCGTTCGGAGGGCTGATGATGGTATTCGCGGTGCTGTGCTGGATCTTTGCCCGCCTCATTCCGCGCACCGGCGAAGGCGCACCGCACCTCCTCGTCGACCGCAACATCTGGCGCTCGACGTTCGCGCTGCTGCGCGACCTCAAGTCGGAGCCGCGGCTGTGGTGGGGCGGCCTGGTGTCGAGCTGGTTCTGGCTGGTCGGCGCGGTCGCGCTCGCGTTGCTCGGCCCCCTCGTCAAGGACGCGCTCGGCGGCAACGCGGACGTCGTGAACGCCTATCTGGCGGTCTTCTCCGTTGCGGTCGCGATCGGCTCGGGCCTCGCCTCCTGGCTGTGCCATGGTCGCATCGTGCTGGTGCCGACGTTGATCGGCGCCGTCCTGCTCGGCGTGTTCGCGCTCGACCTCGGCTGGACGACGCACGGGCTCGTGGCCGGGGCACCTCAGGGCATCGGTGTGGTGCTCACCCACTGGGTCGGCATTCATGCCGCCATCGACCTTGCGGGCCTCGCGATCGCGGGCGGACTGTTCATCGTGCCGACGTTTGCGGCCGTGCAGGCCTGGGCCGGCGCCGACCGCCGCGCCCGCGTGATCGCGGCCGTCAACGTGCTCAACGCCGCCTTCATGGTGGTGTCGGCGGTCGCGGTCGCGCTGCTGCAGAAGGCAACCGGCATGAGCCCGGCCAGCGTCTTCCTGCTGCTCGGCGCGCTCAATCTCGTCGTCGCGTTCATCATTGCGCGTACGCTGCCCACCAACCTCTTGCGCGATTTCCTCACCGTCGCGTTCCGCACGCTCTTCCGCCTCGAGGTCACCGGGCTCGAGAACGTCGCCAAGGGCGGGCCGAACGCGATCATCGCGCTCAATCACGTGAGCTTTCTCGATGCCTCGCTCGCGCTGTCGTTTCTCGACACCGAGCCGGTGTTCGCGATCGACAGCGGCATCGCGCAGCGCTGGTGGGCGAAACCGTTCCTGCGCTTCACCCGCGCGCTGCCGCTCGACCCGACCAAGCCGATGGCGACCCGCACCCTGATCCACGCGGTGCAGAACGGCGAGTCGCTGATCATCTTCCCGGAGGGCCGCATCACGGTGACGGGCAGCCTGATGAAGGTCTACGACGGGGCCGGGCTGATCGCGGAGAAATCCGGCGCCATGGTGGTGCCGGTCCGCATCGAGGGGCTGGAGGCGACGTTCTTCTCGCGGCTCGGCCGCCACCAGGTGCGGCGGCGGCTGCTGCCCAAGGTGAAGGCGACGATCCTGCCGCCGGTGAAGCTCGAGGTCGATCCCGAGCTGCGCGGCAAGAAGCGGCGCATCGCGGCGGGCGCCGCGCTCTACCAGGTGATGTCCGACCTCGTCTTCCGCACCACCTCGACCGACCGCACCGTCATCGCGGCGGTGATCGCGGCCGCGCGCGAGCACGGCCGCGGCCGCGTCGCGGTCGAGGATCCGGTGACCGGCGCCCTCTCCTACCGCAAGCTGCTCGCCGGCGCCTCCGTGCTCGGCCGCAAGCTGATGCCGCTCGCGGAAGCCGGCGAGGCGATCGGCGTCATGCTGCCGAACGCGAACGGCGCCGCCGTGACGCTGCTCGCCCTGATGTCGGCCGGCCGCGTCCCCGCCATGATCAACTTCACGGCCGGCGCCGCCAATGTGCGCGGCGCCTGCCGCGCCGCCAAGATCACGACCATCGTCACGTCGCGCGCCTTCGTCGAGAAAGGCCGGCTCGCGCCGCTCATCGCCCAGGTCGAGAGCCAAGGCGACGACAAACTGCGCATCGTCTATCTCGAGGACGTGCGCCCGACCATCACGTTGCGCGAGCGCCTGCGCGGGCTTCTCACCTATAGCCGCCCGCTCGTTCGCCGCGAGGCGGACGATCCCGCCGCGATCCTGTTCACCTCCGGATCGGAGGGCACGCCCAAGGGCGTGGTGCTCTCCCATCGCAACATCCTCGCCAACGCCGCCCAGGCGGAGGCGCGCATCGATTTCGGCCGCACCGACAAGGTGTTCAGCGTGCTGCCGGTGTTCCATTCGTTCGGGCTGACCGTCGGCCTGATCCTGCCGCTCGTCTCCGGCGTGCCGATCTACCTCTATCCCTCGCCGCTGCACTACCGGATCGTGCCCGAGCTGATCTACGGCACGAACGCGACCATCATGTTCGGCACCGACACCTTCCTCGCCGGCTATGCACGCTCGGCGCATGCCTACGACTTCCGCTCGCTGCGCTACATCCTGGCGGGCGCCGAGCCCGTGAAGGTGTCGACCCGCCGCGTCTACATGGAAAAGTTCGGGCTGCGCATCCTCGAAGGCTACGGCGTCACCGAGACGTCGCCGGTGCTCGCGCTCAACACGCCGATGTTCAACAAGTTCGGCACCGTCGGCCGCCTGCTGCCCGGCATGGACGCGCGGCTCGAGCCGATCGAGGGGGTCGAGGACGGCGGCCGGCTCTACGTGCGCGGCCCCAATGTCATGCTCGGCTACCTGCGCACCGAGAACCCGGGCGTGCTGGAGCGGCCGGACGACGGCTGGCACGACACCGGCGACATCGTCAGCATCGACCACGAGGGGTTCATCACCATCCGCGGCCGCGCCAAGCGCTTCGCCAAGATCGGCGGCGAGATGATCTCGCTCGCCGCGGTCGAGACGCTCGCCGCGGAGCTGTGGCCCGACGCGATCTCGGGCGTCGCCACCGTCCCCGACCCGCGCAAGGGCGAGCGGCTGATCCTCGTCACCACGCACAAGAACCCGGTGCGCGCGGACCTTCTCCTGTTCGCCCGCTCGCGCGGCGCCTCCGAGATGATGGTGCCGGCCGAGGTGCTGATCGTCGAGAAGCTGCCGCTGCTCGGCTCCGGCAAGATCGACTACACGGCGCTGCAGAGCCTGGTGAACGAGCGGGTGAAGCTCGAAGCGGCGGCGGCCGCCGAAGGAGCCGCGGCCGCTGCCGCAGGTCGCTGAATTTGCTCGCGTTTTCGGCCTAGGTTCGTTCCGCCAAAATGCGCTGGGGCAGCGGGCGGCTGCGTCCGGCGCGTTGAATTCGGGCACCGACCCTGGACCGGTCGGCCGGTCGAAAAGCCCTCCATCGAAGTGCTCCCAACAAAATGCAGGCAATCTGCAATGGGAAATCCGACCCCATTTACAATGCAATGCCTTGACTTGGCGGCGAAAAAACCGCCGGCGCAGGAACAATGGCGAGCAACGCAAAAAACAATGCGCTCAGGAATGGAAACAATCGATCGGCTCTGTTTTGTTCGGCGGCCCCGGCGCCTGACACTCGGTGCGGCGCCCGCCGCGCTGGCCGATCACCACCCGTAGGCGGCATTGATATCACTTACATTTCGCCGAATGGGTTTGTTCTGCCGTTTCTGCCGTCGCCGCCTCGCGAAGCCGGTCCCGACCCGCGCCGGCGGGACGAGCGCCGCCGTCGTCGTACCCGGCAGGTTGATGCGCAGCGTCAAGTCCCGGGCAGGGCTGCAACCTCCGTCCCTATCTCGCGTCAGCATCGCGCCCGCCGGCAGAATTTGCAAGCAGAGTCTCGTCTATCCACGCTATTCACGTCGGCGCGCCGCCAATCGCGCGCCCGCACGCGCTATCGCCGGCTTCTCATCCCCGCGCCCACACGCGACCAACGAAGGTTGCCGCGAGCTTGGAGCTGGCCGGCAGCAGCTGGCGATGGGTGATCTGGGCGGTCTGGCCAAGGCTCAACGTTCTTTGCCAAGCAGACCTGTCACACGCCGCCGCCATATATGAACAGGTAAAGCGGAAGAGAAAGAAGCGCTACGACGGACAGAATTCCAAGCCGTATCGCGGAGCGAATAACAAAGTTGAATATGATCGCCGACAATACTAGCGCCGCAATCACTACACCGGGTACGCCAATATAGTAGATGATCTGTGTCGAATTCGGATAGCCTGCGATGTGTCGCGCATTTACCGCTTCGATGAGGTTAACGCCGACCCACAACAGGCCGCTCCAGAGAACGCAATCTAGACCGGTCAGAATGTTGACGGCGCGTTTCAGGGTGATCCAACTCGCCCCTATCACAGGAACCTCCTAATTGAAGCCGCCACGCGCATGCGGTGATCGCTTGTTTGGCGTATGAAGAGGTGGCCTCAGCTGAGGTGGTAAAATATTTTCCTTCATCTCCTCCAAGATTCCTGAAAATCCCAGTTATCTCGGTATCTTCAAGTTCAGCTGGGCCAACCGCTCTAAACAGCGTGGTGGTCCCGGGTGAATTCGACGTCAAATGCGGTTTCGAGCGCGATGATGAGCTCGACAGTTTCGAGAGCGCGGTCCAGAAAGCCAAGGTCTCAACATGGGCAACCTCCACGGCCTCTCAGAGGATACCCTCGCTGTAGGTCGCCAACAAGGCAGGTCAGAGCCGAAAAATCCGACGGAGCTGACCGCGAACGGCAAGATTGAGTTTGCGAACGGCAAGCGCGGCGCGCGCGACCCAAATTGGCACTCCAACAAATCGTGCCACCGAGGTGACGTCCTCCTCATATCGTTCGTTGAATGTTTCGTTGGTCCACCATTTATCCTCGGCCATCAGCTCCAGCCTACGTTCCGCGCGCTTACGCATCTCCGTAACTTCTGCACCGTCCGGCAACCTTCTTGCAAAGGCCAGTTCTCTGCGGGAACAAACTGCTTCCACTCGCGCCCGCAGCTCTTCCGCGTAGCCAATACGGCAGTGCAGCAGCCTCGCGTGAGTGGCTTCGTGCACGATTGTTGAGGCGATTTCGGCCGGGCTTGATGTCGTGGCGAGCACATAACGCGCGTCCAGTTCGCAAGCGTCGACGGACTCGTTGAATTGAGCGAGACAGGCGACAAGGGTTCGAACCCAGACGCGCTTGACATCGCGAATGACGCGATCGTACCGAAGTCGATCGTATGTCTTGATAAGACGAAGCGCCTCCTCCACGCGGAGCAGCGCGGCTTCGGCCTCCGGTTCGTAGGTCCCGATCCACAGTCCATCGAGAGATCTGTGCGTCGACAACCGAAGCTCCAGCCTGTCGACCAGACTCGGGCGCCGCCTTTGCGACTTTTTTCCTATCGGATCCATCTGTGAATCGCCGACCGACGGAGCATGTGCGCGCGTTAGCGCCGGAACCGCAACCGGGACCGCCCTCGGCCTCGCTGCACCGCAATGCCGATTACTTCGCTTTTCTTGGTGGGGCGCCTCATTCTCATCGACGATTCTCTCTGTCAAGGACGGAGCCAGCCAACATTGGGAAAATAAACCCAATAGGCGATCCCGCAGTGGTCGCGCTTTTCAGGTATTCCAGCCCAATGGAGCACAAAATTTGATTACTATACGGTGTCAGTGCCAGCATCCCTAGCGAGAGGCAGTCGGTCGATTCGCTCAAGCGCCTCAATCCGACGCTGCAGCTTTCGAATATCGATTGCTGCCATTTGCGCGATAAGCCCGATCAAGGCCAGGGCTCCGCTCGCGAGCGCAATACCCAAATCAAAGTTTGTCCAATGATAGCTGAGGTACAAAACGAGGCTGATTCCACCGAAGGCGAAGATCACATAACCGAGGACCATCAATGAATTTCTCATGCATTCTCTCCTGCGTGTCTCCAGTCAAAGCCTTCTCGACTTCTCTCCTAGCACAAAACTTCTTATTAAATCACCTAAAGATTGGAAACTCAGGCCAATCCGGAAAGTCAGGTGGTTCCTCCATGTGAGGCGCTCGCGCGTAGACGTAGCAAAAGGTGCCGCCCCGGAGAGAATAGGGGAACTGCGGTGCGCCTCGCGGATATCCCGCATTGCAGGAATTCCGCGGGGGCAGAGGCGGTAGCGGCGAACCCGGCCTCGGCCGTATAGGTGAAAGTTCCATGTGGCTATTATATTCAAACCATAGTTCATTGAGGATGGCTACGATTGCCAACCCGACATAACCCTGCCATTGGTCGCCCCGCGGATCTCTTAAAGATACCGAATTTCCACCGACGTACGCATCACGCAACGAGGCAGTGGGTGCTTTCCTTCGATGCGCGCCTACACTGGTCGCACCGCTGCCGATCTTCTCGCGCCGGCTTGGACCGTCAGCGCCCCAAAACGCAAGAGGCCGGCCCTTGGGGCCAGCCTCGAGCGGCGACCTGAGCGTTGAGGGGGTTAGTTCACGCTCTTCTGCGCCTTCGTGGCAGCGGAGTGCGCATAGGTCGTCGACTTCCGGATCGCGTGCCGCGTGTGCTTGACGCGGTGCATCGTCTTGGCGCTCTTGAGGTGCTTTGCCGTCTTCGTCAGCTTGACGTGCTTGCGCACGTGCTTGGCGAGCTTGACGTGCTTGCGCGTGTGCTTGCTCACCTTCGTGGCATGCTTCGCGTGCCTGACGCGGTGGGCGAGCCGCCGGACGTGCTTGATCTTGGCGCTCTTGAGGCTCGGCGTGGCGGCGACGACCTTGGGGGTCGGCGTCGCGGGCGTGGTGGTCGCAGCCGCGGGCGCGGTGGCGGCCGGCGCGGCATCGGTCTTGCTATCGATCTTGGCCGGCGCGTTGGCGGGCGCCGGGCTCTGCGCCAGCACCGGCGCCGTGAACACGGCCGCGGCGACGAGCGCGGCGGCGAATTTCCTCAACATGGGGGATTCCTTTTCCTGGTTTGCGGCGCCAAGCGTGTCAGCGTCCGCCGAGAAGCGTTCGACCGGCTCAGCACCGATCTTGCGCGCGAGCATGCGCCCGCGGCGCTGAACCCGCCCTGAAGCGCGGTTTCACGCGTTCTTCAGCTAGATGAAGGGAGGTTCAGGTTCCGGGCGTGCGTGCATCGGCGTACGCGGATAGCGAGTAGCGAATAGCGAGTAGAGCATTCACGGACCCTATTCGCTATTCGCCACTCGCTATTCGCCCCCCTCCGTCTCCGCCAGCATCCACTGCAGATAGTCGCTGTCGACGCTTTCGAGCGGGATCACCAGGATCGCCGGCGTCGCATAGGAGTGCATCTCCTTCACGGCGGCGCGCACGGCGTCGGCGAGCGCGGCGCGCGTCTTGATGATCATTACGACCTCCTCGCCGCGCTCGAGCGCGCCCTCCCAGCGGTAGAGCGAGATCATGCCGGGCAGGATGTTGACGCAGGCGGCGAGCGCCCGCTCGATCAGCGCGCGGCCCGCCTTCTCCGCCTCGACAGCCGAGGGGTAGGTCGTATAGACGAAGACCGCGCGTTCCATCTTCTCCTCCGCCGCCCGCGACCGCGCCGGCGCACCTGCCAGCGCGAGCCGTACGCCCGATGAACCGCACCCCTCCCCGCTTCGAGCGGATCGCCTTCACGGCCAGCCGCGCGCCCGAGGCGGAGGCCGCCCGCACGGCGCTGATCGCGCGCTACGGCGACGCCGATCCGGCGAGCGCCGACGTGGTCGTCGCGCTCGGCGGCGACGGATTCATGCTGCAGACCCTGCACAAGTTCATGACCGCCGGCAAGCCGATCTACGGCATGCACCGCGGCACCGTCGGCTTTCTCATGAACGAGTATCACCTCGACGGCCTGCGCGAGCGCCTCGCCGCCGCCAAGATCACGCTGATCCGTCCGCTGCTGATGCGGGCGCGCGACGTCGAGGGCAGGACCTACGAGTATCGCGCCATCAACGAGGTGTCGCTGTTTCGCCAGATCTACCAGGCGGCGCGGCTGCGGATTCTCATCGACGGCCAGGAGCGGCTCGACGAATTGATCGCCGATGGCGTGCTGGTGGCGACGCCGGCCGGCTCGACCGCCTATAACCTGTCGGTGCAGGGACCGATCATCCCGATCGGTGCGCCGCTGCTGGCGCTGACGCCGATCAGCCCGTTCCGCCCGCGCCGCTGGCGCGGCGCGCTCCTGCCCGACACCGCGACCGTGACGATCGAGGTGCTCGACGCCGAGCGGCGGCCGGTCGCGGCGGTCGCCGACCACGACGAGGTGCGCTCGGTCACGCGCGTCGAGATCCGTCGCGACCCGGACATCGCGATGCAGATGATGTTCGACCCCGGCCACAGCCTCGACGATCGCATCCTGCGCGAGCAGTTCGTTCATTGATGGGGCGAATGGCGAATAGGGAATAGCGAATAGAACCATCGCGCGGGCCACCCCCTATTGGCTACTCGCCATTCGCTATTCGCCCCCTCTGCGCCCGTTATCCTAAACCCTTCGTTAACGCCCGTTGCCTACGCTCGGGGCACAATCCCGACCCGTGTCCCGGCGTGCGCCCGTCGTCACCATGATCCGCATCGACTTCAACCGCCTGCGCTTCCTGGTGATCGACGACAATGCGCATATGCGCCGCATCCTGCGCACCCTGCTGCACAGCTTCGGCGGGCGCGAAGTCTACGAGGCGGAGGACGGCGCCTCCGGCCTCGAAGCCTTCATGCACCACATCCCCGACATCGTCATCACCGACTGGGTGATGCCGATCTTCGACGGGCTCGAGCTCACCCAGATGATCCGCCAGCCGGGCGCCAACCCCAACCCCTATGTGGCGATCATCATGCTGACCGGCCATTCGGAGAAGAAGCGCGTGACCGCGGCGCGCGACGCCGGCGTCACCGAGTTCCTGGCGAAGCCGATCTCCGCCAAGGCGCTCTATCAGCGCATCATGAACATCGTGGTCAACCCGCGGCCGTTCATCAAGACGCGCACCTATTTCGGCCCGGACCGGCGACGCAATGTCAACCTCAACTACGCCGGCGTCGAGCGGCGCAAGGGCGGCAAGGCCGACATCATCAAGCAGCAGGCGCTGTTCGACAAAGTGAAGATGCCGGGATGAGGAAGGGCACGCACATGCCACCGACCAAGCGGGAAATGCCCGACGCAATTGCCGACGTGGCGACGTTCAAGGACCACGAGGTGATCACGCCGCCGAACCGGCTCGGGCGCGTCGTCAGCCGCGCCGTCGAGGGCGACGACCCGGTGGCGCGGGCGGAAGCGGCGCTGGCGCAACTCTCCTCCGAGTTCTCCGCCTGGATGCACGACGAATGCGAGCAGCTCGACCGTGCGCGCCGCGACGCGCATGCGGCCGGCATGGCGGCGCCGCAGCGCGACGCGCTGTTTCGCGCCGCGCACGACATCAAGGGCCAGGCCGCGACGCTCGGCTTTCCGCTGGTGGCGGCAGTCGCCGAAAGCCTGTGCGTCCTGATCGACGAGACCTACGATCCGCGCCGCATCCCGGCCCCGCTGATCGACCAGCACGTCGACGCGGTGCGCGCGATCATGCGCGAGCACGACCGCCCGCATGCCGAGGCGACGGCGGAGCTCCTGACGCGCCGCCTGCGCGAGGTGACCCAGGAGTTTCTCAAGCGCGAAGGCAAGGATGGCGACGCGCCCGTGACGAGCCCGCCGATCGCGCCGGTGAAGTGATGTTGGAGGCGAATAGCGAATAGCGAGTAGCGAATAGTAGGCAGCGGGTAGCTATTCGCTATTCGCCATTCGCTACTCGCCCAAAGCCTACGCCGCCACCCGCTCGTCCGCGACCATATCGTCCGCCACCAGCTCCTCGCAGTAGCGGCGCGCCTCTTCGCGCGCGGCCTCGGTGGCGAAGCGCCGCAGCAGGGTGAGCAGCGGCTCGATCTCGCCGATCTCCGCCTTCTCGCAGCCGGTGAGCACGCGCTCGATCATGCGGCGCTTGAGGCTCGCGGGGCCGCCCGGCTCGGCGAAGGGACCGGCCTCGCGCATCGCCTCGATGGCGGCGCGGAACGCCGGCCAGGTCGAAGCCGGCAGGCGCGCCCGGTCGTAGACGGCGCGGAAGCCGGCGCCGCGGTTGTCGTGCACGTAGCCGCGCACGCGCGCGAGCGGCAGGCCCGAGAGCTCGGCGAGCGCCTCCTCGAACAGCGCGACATTGCCGCACAAGAGCGCGCGCAGGATCAGCCCGGCGGTGAGCTGGCCGTTGGCACACAGATGCCGGATCAGCGGCCGCGTCTCGCGCGCGGGCGACTCGGCGGCGAGCGCGACGGTCGCCTTCTCGCACGCCTCCTGGGCAATGCGGTGCGCGCGCTCGGCCTCGAGCCATTCGCGCGCCGCGACGAACTCGGCGAGCGTCGAGGAGAGCTTCGCCACCAGCGCCTGGCGCGTCGGCGCCGGCAGGTCGCCGCGCGCGAACAGCGCCTCGCGGATCGCCGCCAGGTGACCGAAGCGCTCGACCATGCGGTCGATCGAGAACCGCGCGATCTCGGCGTTAAGGTTCTCGATCAGCTCGAGGCATGCCTCGGGCGAGCCCACCTCGGCGATCGCGGCCGCGACCGCGCACTGCAGCGGCGCGCGGCGCGCGACCGCCGCCTGCACGGCGGACGGGCCGGTCGCGACGAGGTCGACGAGGTCGGCGTCGATGAACAGCGGCGAGCGCTCGATCACCGGCACCGCGATCTCGGGCTGGTCGGCGGCGAGCGCCTGGATCACGGCGGGCGGCGCCTTCTGGCTCGCGGCCAGGACCTCGGCGAGCGCGCCGCGCACCAGCGGCGAGGCATCGTCGAGCAGCATGATCATCGCGCCTTCGGCGGCGGCGCGATCGTCGGGACTGAGATCGGAGAAGAGGAAGGCGCGCGCCAGCGCGTTGGTCGCTTCGGCCCGCTCGCCCGCGGACGCGGTGCGCACCCAGTGCAGGAACTGACGGACAATCATGATCCACGCCACAGAGCTGACACGCCGCCCCGACCGTGCGGCTCCGGCACGCCACGCGCCGGTCGATCAGGATGCTACCGCGCGCCGCTTAACAAAGGGTTCACCATAAATCTTCGCAATGATGACCTGAGCGTTAACGGGCTGGGAGTAGCGAATGGCGAATAGCGAATAGCGAATAGCCATCCGCCGCTCACTATTCGCTATTCGCTATTCGCTATTCGCCATCGGCTATCGGCTGCCCGCTACGAGCGCTCGCCGAACAGGGCGCGCACGTCGGCGGGGCGGTCGGAGAAGAGGTTCATCGGCGCATTCAGGGCGGCCGCGGGCGTCGCGGTCGCGGACGCCGGTGTCTCGGTCGCGGCCGCCGGCGGCCCGCCCTCGCCGGTGAGCGCCGCCGCGACCCGCGGGTTCGTGGTCCACAGATCCTGCACGAAGCGCGATACCGGCTGGCGCTGCGCATCGCTGAACAGGCTGTGAAAGGCCGGCTGCGGCTCGCTCCCGGGCCCGAGCGCCGTGGCGACCGTCGGCAGCGATACCGTCACGACCGGCGGCGCCGCCGGGCTCGCGTTTTGCGCGGTCGTCACGGCGGGCGGCGCGACGTTCGGTGGCGGGCCCGATGCCGCCACGGCGGCTGCCGGGACGGCCGGCGCCGCGCGCGCCACGTCGTAGCGCGCGACCAGCACGTGATAGACCTCGGCGGCGCTGCGCGCATGACCCTGGCGATCATAGAAGATCGACGGGTTCGCCTTGGCGGCATTGGGAAACGCGCTCGCCGCGGTCGCGCCCGGATTCTGCTGCGCCAGATTGATGAGCTGCGCGGCGCCGCCGGCGCCGAGGAAATGCGCGATATAGAGCTCGCCTTCGCTGGCGCTGCGGCCGATGCGCTCCTTGAGCAGCGCGGCATTCTGCTGCGTGAAGGCGCCGGCCATCGCGGCATTGGCGACTGGGTCGTCGCGCAGCGCGAGGATCTCGCGTCGCATCGCCGGATCAGGCACCGCATAGGTGCCGGACGGCGTCTGCACGATCGCATCCGCATAGCGGCCGTAGCCGAGCGCGGGGCCGGCCTGCTTGAGCGTCGCAAGCCAGGTCTGGTCGATGAACTGAAACAGGCCCTTGGCGGAGGAGGTCGATACCGTGGCGGTCGGGTTGAAGCCCGATTCCGCCTGGGCGGTCGCCAGCAGGTACTGGAAGCTGGCGCCGGTCGCGCGCGCCGCATCGCGGATCGCGCCGACGATGGCCGCGGCCTTGCTTGCTATGCTGTCGACGATCATGGGATGCCGGTCCGGCAGGCCCGCGCCGGTGCGCGGCGGGTTCGCATCGTTGCCAGTTATGGTAAACGAAACGTTAAGATTTACCCCGCGAAGGAGGCTTGAGATGTCGACGACAACCGCGGTCCGCCACAAGCGCGGCGGGCTCTATTTCGAGGATTTCGTCGTGGGCGAGCTCACCGAGCACCGCTACACACGCACGGTCACGCAGATGGACAACATGCTGTTCTCCAACATGACGCTCAACCCGCAGCCGCTGCACATCGACCGGCACTTCTGCGAGCACGAGACCGAGTGGGGCCAGCCGCTGATGAATTCGCTGTTCACGCTCGGGCTGATGATCGGCATCCAGGTGTCCGACATGACGGTCGGCACCACCATCGCCAATCTCGGCATGACGGACGTGAAATTTCCCCATCCGCTGTTCGAGGGCGACACCGTCCATTGCACGACGGAAGTGCTCGGCAAGCGCGAGTCGAAATCGCGGCCGGGCGCCGGCATCGTCGAGTTCCACCACCGCGCCTACAACCAGGACAACAAGCTCGTCGCCGAGTGCCGCCGCCACGCCTTCATGCGCATGCGGCCGAAATAGCATCGGCATGCGCTCGTTCCTGTTCGTGCCCGCCGACGGCGGCAAGAAGCTCGACAAGGCGATGGCGAGCGGCGCCGACGCGCTGATCGTCGACCTCGAGGACTCGATCGCGCCCGGGCGCAAGGGCGAGGCGCGCAAGCTCGCGGCGGCGTTCCTGAAAGAGACCATCGGCCAGGCCGCGCGCCCGCGCCTCATCGTGCGCGTCAACGGGCTCGCGACCGGCCTGATCGACGACGACCTCGACGCCGTGGTGCCGGCGCGGCCGGATGCGATCCTGCTGCCCAAGGCCGAGGGCGGCGCCGCCGTCACGCACGCGGACGCAAAAATCGCGACGCGCGAGGCGATCGCCGGCCTCGACGACGGGCACGTCAAGATCGTCGCCATCGCCACCGAAACCGCGCAGGCGCTGTTCCGCGCCGGGACCTATCGCGGATCGAGCGCGCGGCTGACCGGCCTGACCTGGGGCGCCGAGGACCTCTCGGCCGAGCTCGGCGCCGAGGCGAACCGCGACGCCGACGGCCATTTTCTCGATCCCTACCGGCTCGCCCGCGTGCTCTGCCTCGCCGGCGCCGCCCATGCGGAAATCCCGGCGATCGACACCGTCTATGTCGACTTCCGCAACGACGCCGGGCTGCGGCGCGAATGCGAGGAGGCGCGGCGCGACGGGTTTTCCGCAAAAATGGCGATCCATCCCGCCCAGGTCGCGATCATCAACGACGTGTTCACCCCCAAGCCCGAGGCGATCGCCCGTGCCGAGGCGATCGTCGCGGCCTTCGCGGCGGCGCCCGGCGCCGGCACGATCGGCATCGGCGGCGTGATGTATGACCGGCCGCATCTCGTGCGCGCGCAGCAGCTCCTGGCGCGGGTCGCAAGCGGCGATTCATCCGGCGGACGGTGAGGCCGCCGCGCCGCCGCCGAGCATGGTCGCAATCGTCTCGCGCAGCCGCTCGAAGTCGTACGGCTTGACGAGCGTCGGCGCGTGCCGGAAGCGCTCGGCGACGCGGCTCACACCGTGCCCGGTCGCGAACGCGAATGGGATCTCGCGCGCGCGCAACGCGTCGGCGACCGCAAAGCTGTCGTGGCCGTCGAGGCTGACGTCGAGGATGGCGCCATCGAGCTCCTCCCGGCCGATCAGCGCCAGGGCCTGCGGCGCCGAACCGATCGGGCCCACCGTGTCGCAGCCCAATTCGGCGAGCCAATCCTCCAGCAGCATGGCGATCAGCGGCTCGTCTTCGACCACCAGGATCCGAGGCATGCGCGGCCTGCAGCTAGAGCATGTTCCGTTCCTTCGGAATCAGAATATGCTCCAGCTTTCTTTATTTGGCGCATGTTCTTGTCGGCGAACCGGCGTCCACTTCGCCGGAACATGCGCTAGGAAACCGATGGCGTGGCGTCTACCATGGAACCCGTGACGGCGTAAGAGCGCGACGCCGATCTGCGGCAGGATCGACCGGTGCCTTTTATTGAGCTTGCACGCCTCCGACACGGCGACGACATCCGTTTCACCCGCCGCAGCATCGTCATCTTCGTGGCGAGTTGCCTGCTTCTCGCCGTCGTCGGCGCCGCCGTCGTGGAACTCGCCTACCGGGAACAGGACGCCGAGACCTGGGTGGCGCACACGATCGAGGTGCGCCAGCAGGCGCGCGAATTGATGAACACGGCGCTCAATGCCGAAACCGGCGTGCGCGGCTACCTGTTGACCGACGATCCGAGCTTTCTCGCGCCCTACAACGCGGCGCTCAAGCAGTTCCCCGAAACGCTCGCTGAGCTGCGCCGCCTCACCGCCGACGATCCGGTGCAGCAGCAGGCGCTCGACGGCTTCAACGACGACATCACGGCGATTCTCGCCGTGTACAAGCAGATGCTCGCGTTCGAAACCGCCGGTCAGCGCGCGCAGGCCGCCGATCTCGTCAGGATCAAGGCCGGCAAGAGCCTGATGGACGATCTGCGCGCGCGGGTCGACGCATTTTCCCGCGCCGAAGCCCAATTGCTCCAGGCGCGCGAAGCGGTGGCGCAGCGCACCCGCACCGCCCTCGTGATCGGCGCGAACGCCGCGCTCGCGATCGTGATCGCGCTCGGGGCCTTCCTGGCGCGGATCACGCTGCACTACGTGCAGCGGCTCGCCGAGCGCACGGCCGAGCTCGAGCGCGAGACCGTGCTGCGGCGCGAGTCGGAGGCGACCCTGGTGCAGGCGCTGAAGATGGAGGCGGTCGGCCAGCTCACCGGCGGCATCGCGCACGACTTCAACAACATGCTCACCATCATCATCGGCAACCTCGATACGATGAAGCGCCGCCTCAACGACGCAGGCGACGGCGGCCGCGACCTTGCGGCGCGCCTCGCGCGGCCGATCGACATGGCGCTGCAGGGCGCACGCAGCGCAAGCGACCTCACCCATCGCCTGCTCGCCTTCGCGCGGCGCCAGCCGCTCGCGCCCGCCCGGGCCGATCTCAACCGGCTGGTCGCCGGCATGTCCGAGCTCTTGCGCCGCACGGTCGGCGAGTCGATCGCGATCGAGACCGTGCTGGCCGGCGGCCTGTGGCCGACGCTGGTCGACGCCAATCAGCTGGAGAACGTGGTCATCAACCTCGTCGTCAATGCGCGCGACGCCATGCCGAAGGGCGGACGCGTGACGATCGAGACCGCCAATGCGTATCTCGACGAAGCGTATGCGGCGCGTTTCGGCGACGTCCGGGCCGGCCAATACGTGCTGCTGTCGGTGAGCGACACCGGCGCCGGCATCCCGCCCGACGTCCTGCCGCGCCTGTTCGAGCCCTTCTTCACCACCAAGCCTGGCGGCGAAGGTTCCGGATTGGGCCTCGCCATGGTGCACGGCTTCGTCAAGCAGTCGGGCGGGCACATCCGCATCTACAGCGAGGTCGGCCAGGGGACCACGGTGAAGATCTATCTGCCGCGGCTCGCCAATGCCGACGCCGTGCTCGCGGCGCCGGCCGAGCTTGCGCCTTCGGCGGCGGCCGCGCCGCGCGCGGGCGCGGGCGAAACCGTGCTCGTCGTCGAGGACAACGAGGCGGTGCGCCACTACGCCTGCGCGGCGCTGGATGACCTCGGCTACCGGGCGGTGGAAGCGCACGGCGCCGACGAGGCGCTGCGGCTGATCGAGGCCGGCACGCACGTCGATCTCTTGTTCACCGACGTGGTGCTCGGGAGCGGTCCGAACGGCCGCGAGCTCGCCAACAAGATTACCGAGAGGCTCGCCGGACTGCCGGTGTTGTTCACCACCGGCTATACGCGCAACGCGATCGTCCATCATGGGCGTCTCGATGCCGGCGTGCACCTGCTCGACAAGCCCTATACGCAGCAGGAGCTCGGCCGCAAAATCCGCGAGTTGCTCGATCGGGCGAGAGCATGATCGCGGAAAGGCCTGCCCGGCACTTGCCACGGGGTGGATACAGATTTTCGCAAAGATCATGTTCGGACAATAGGTCAAGCGACCGCGACGGAGGACATCGCACCATGGGACCGAGCGATCTGCAGGGTCTGGTGGCGCAGGCGGGCGCCAACGATGTGCCTTACGCGGATCCATACCTGCCGGACCGCGCCATCGTGCTGCGGGCGGCGCGCCCGAGGCGCTATTCTCCCCGCACGCCCGTGCTGTTCGTGCACCACGGCGTGCAGCGCAACGGCGGCGACTATCGCGACTACTGGCTGCCGCTGGTCGACGCGGCGCGGCTTCTCGTCGTCGTGCCGGAATTTTCGTGGTCCGCCTTTCCGGAGGCGGCCTGGTACAATTACGGCAACCGCGCCCACGCCGACGGGCGCCCGAAGCCGCGGACGGAATGGACCTACGGAGTGCCGGAACGCGTGTTCGCGGCGCTGCGCCAGCAAGGCGTCACGGCCGCGCAACGCTACGGATCGTTCGGCCACTCGGCGGGCGCACAATTCGTCCATCGCATGATCTCGCTCGGCTTTCGCGATCGCGTCATCGTCGCCGCGACCGCCAATGCCGGGACCTACGCAATGCCCGATCCCGCCGTCGCGTTCCCGTACGGTCTCGGCGATGCCGGGATCGACGACGCCGCGCTGCGCGCGCTGCTCGCGTTTCGCCTGATGGTGTTCGCCGGCACCGCCGATGTCGACACGACCGGCGAGCACTTCCCGTGCGACGACGCGGCAATGCGCCAGGGGCCGACGCGCTACGCGCGGGCGCACGCCTACCTCGCCGGGGCGCGGGAGGCTGCTCGCGCGCGCGGCGTTCCCTGCAATTGGACGATCACCGACGTTCCCGATGTCGGGCACGATGGCGCGAAGATGTCGGCCGCGGCCGCGCCCGTCCTGGCGGCGGCGCTGCACGAAGCCGAGCGCTAAGAAAAGAGCATTTCCGGCGCGCCTATGTGGCGCAGGTCGGATTGGCCCAAGCAGCCGCAATCGCGCAATCCGCCGGCATCACCTCTTCCGAGAAGGACCGGGCGCGGCGGTGCCTCGCGCAGAAGAGCTGATCAAGGCTTCGCCGGCGCTTCGCCCTTGTCCCCGTACACCTGCGCGGGATCGAACGCCTTTTCGCCGTTGCGGAAGTCGAGGATCAGCCGGCGGAAGTCGGTCTGCTTGAGCGGGACCGAACGGTAGAAGCAGGTGACGCGGCCGGTGTGGCAGGCGCCGGCGCCGATCTGCTCCACCCGCAGCCAGATCGCGTCCTGGTCGCAGTCGACCCGCATCTCGACGATGCGCTGGACATGGCCCGAGGTCTCGCCCTTCTTCCACAGCTTCTGGCGCGAGCGGCTGTAGAACCACGCCTCGCCGCCCTCGATCGTCTTCGCCAGCGCCTCGGCGTTCATATGCGCGACCATCAGCACCTCGGCGGTCCACGCATCGGTGACGACACAGGTGATCAGCCCGTCGGCATCGAATTTCGGCGCGAACAGCCGGCCTTCCTCGACCTGCTCGGTGGTGCCGCGCGGCGCAAAGAGCGAGGTTTCCGACACGTTACTCATACTGTCTGGGACACTGGCTTGGGCACTGGCTTGAATACTGGCTTGAGTTTCGCGGGCATCGGTCGCGGGCGCCGGCTCGCGGCCGAGCATACGACCAATCAGGGATCCCGCGCGCGTGGCCATTCGATCCGATTGCGCCGTAGGAGCCGGCGCGCGCCCGACGCCTTTCAGCGCGACGGGCTGCGCACCAGCGTGATGAAGCGTGCCTGCTCGGCCGGATCGTCGCGAAAGAGGCCGGTGAACTGGCTCGTCACCGTGCGCGCGCCCGGCTTCTCGGCGCCGCGCAGCGACATGCAGGTGTGCTCGGCCTCGAGCATCACGGCGACGCCGCGAGGCTTCAGGACTTCGTCGATCGCGGTGATGATCTGCGAATTGAGGTGCTCCTGCGTCTGCAGGCGCCGCGCATAGACGTCGATCAGCCGCGCGATCTTGGACAGCCCGACCACCCGCTCGACCGGCAGGTATGCGACGTGCGCGCGGCCGACGAAGGGCATGATGTGGTGCTCGCAATGCGAATAGAACGGGATGTCGCGCACCAGCACCAGGTCGTCGTAAGTGCCGATCTCCGAGAATGTGCGGTCGAGCACGTCGACCGGCGAGGCGTGGTAGCCGCCGAACAGCTCTTCATAGGCCGCAACCACGCGCCGTGGGGTGTCGAGCAGTCCCTCGCGCGAGGGATCGTCGCCCGCATAGGCGATCAGCGTGCGGACCGCGGCCTCCGCCTCGGCGCGGCTGGGCCGCCGGCCGGACAGGTGCGTCTCGGCGCGAATATCGGCGGGCAAGGCCGCGGTGTCATGCGTCTTGGTTACGGCGTCCATCGACCGTCGCTCCGTTCGACCGGGACCGCGGAAGATCCGGGCCCCGGGGGTGTCACCGGGCGCGTTCTAGCGCCTCGCTTGATAAGAACACCATATGGCAGGCGAGATCGTCAAATTCACACTGTGCCATATGCGCATTGCGCATGGCACGTCAGGAGACGCGCCATGGTCCCCGTCGCAAGGCCCCTTCCAGCCCCGGTCGCCGGACCCCTATATACTTCCTCAGCGCGGGCCAACAATCAACACCTTGCCCGGCCGCCCGGAACCACGCATTTGCCATGCTGAATGACGTCTATAACCGCCGAATCCTGGAGCTGGCCGGCAATATTCCCCGGCTCGGGCGGCTCGCCGCCCCGGACGCGAGCGCGACCGCCCATTCCAAGCTGTGCGGCTCGACCGTGACGGTCGACCTCAAGATGGAGGGCGATACGGTCACGGATTTCGCCCATGAGGTTAAGGCCTGCGCGCTCGGCCAGGCCTCGTCCTCGATCATGGCGCGCCATGTGGTCGGCGCGAAGGCCGGCGAATTGCGGGCGCTGCGCGAGAACGTGCGCAGGATGCTGAAAGAGAACGCGAGCCCGCCGACGGACGAACGTTGGGCCGACATCGCGGTGCTCGAGCCGGTGCGCGACTACAAGGCGCGCCACGCCTCGACCCTGCTCACCTTCGACGCGGTGGTCTCGGCAATCGACCAGATCGAGCAGCGGCGTGGCGCGCCGGCGGCCGCAAGCTGAGCCAACGCGCAGTTTCGTAGGGTGGGCAAAATCGCGTGGCAAAGTCACGGCCTGGGCACCCGCGCGATCGCGATTTTGCCCACGCGGCTCGCGCAGAGCGAGCGCGGTTGCCCACCCTACCGGGAGGGCGCCGTCAGCTCGGCGCGGGTCTCGAGCCGCGGATGCGCCGCGCACGCCGCGGCGAGCTGCGGATAGGCCTGCGCGAAGCCGGTATTGCCGACGCGAATGAGGGTGCCGGGCGCGGTCCCGTTGACGGTGCGCAGCGTGATGGAATCGCTCGCCGCGTCGGCGAATGACTGCAGCAGCTCGGCCGCGATGGCGCCGCTCGCGAGCGTCTCCAGCTGGCGCGGCGACGTGCTCATCCGCGACGACATGACCGCGAGCGGCTCGGTCTTGCCTTCGATCCACAGATCGACCTGCTTGACCGCGGAGGCGTCGCCGTCATCCGGCGACAGCCGCGTCTCCGCATAGGTCACCGCATAGGTGCCGGCCGCCGGACCGCAGGCGAGCGCGACCTCGAATGCGCCGATCTTGTCGCCCTCGACGGTGAGCGGATGGCGGCGCACCAGCGCGGCGCCGCCGGAGCGCTGCGCCACCACCCAGCCGCGCGGATTGATCTCGCTGCGCACGCCGTCGCTCACCAACGCGGCCGCCGCCGGCGCGTTGACGCCGGACGAGGCCGGCGCCGCCGGCGACTGGCCGGTCCGTTCCTGGCTGGTGTCGAGCCGCGTGCGCCGCAACTCGTCGCGCGAGAGCAGCCGCATCGGCTCCCACGGCGGGATGCGCAATGCCACTTCCAGCAGCTCGGCGCCGCCGCCCATGTCGAGCGTGTATTGCACGAGCCGGCCGATGTCGCGCTGCACCAGCACGAGATCCTCGGCCGAATAGCTCGCGGCCGCGGCGTCGTCGCGGCGGTCGCCCAGCCAGATCTGGTGGACCAGCACGCGCGCCTCCGGCGGAATGTAGCGCTTGACGCCGCCGAGCAGCACGAACGGGCACATCGACTGGCACTCGGCGCGCGGCCATACCCAGGCGCGGCGCACCGCGCTGTCGCGCCCGGTCTGCTCGCGCACGCGGCCGACGGTCGTCGCCAGGCCGAGGCTGCGGATCGACCGCCCGAGCGCGATCGCGCCGAGCACCGAGCCGCCCTTGGAATCGAGCACGACGGTCGCGCCGCGCACATTGTGGCCGCGCACGAAATCATCGAAATCGCGCGGCGTGTCGGCGGTAATCATGCCGCTCGCCGAGACCAGCAGGCGGCAGCTCGCGCCGCAGGCGTCAGCCGGGCCTTCGCGATGCAAGGCGAAGCGCATCGGCAGGGTCGACAGATCCTCGTGCTGCCGCGGCGCGCCGGACAGAACAGAGAGCGAGCACACGGCAAGCGCGAGCCCGCCGCAAATGGAACGGAACATGCGAAAACCCCGTGCCGCCGCGGCGCTCCGCACCGCGGCTTGTCCCGGACGATGGTACGGGGTGCGGTGCTTACAGTCTCGTGCAAGAGCGTCGCAACTTGAGTTGCGAATTGTTACTCAGCGGGTCCAATGGCGGCTAGTGCAATCACGCAACACGCCGCACACGTTCGCCGCGCTTGTGGGTAATTCTGCCGGAACCCTTCAACTTGCGCAGGAACCCGAGGGACTTGGACCGGGACGACGCTTCGACTTGCCCAGCCTCGACCGGGCGCTCGGCCCGGCGCTTGGCCCGCTGTTGAAAAGCTCTATCCTGGTCCATTCCGGCTAAACCATGACAAGGATCAAAATCGCGATTCCACTCGTGCCGCGCCGCGCCGCCCGCGCCCTGGTGCGGCTTTATCGCGTGACCTTGTCGCCGATCATCGGGTTCCATTGCCGCCACGTGCCGACCTGCTCGCAATATTGCGACGAGGCGCTCGAGCGATTCGGCCTGTGGGCGGGCGGCTGGATGACGCTTGCGCGGCTCATGCGCTGCCAGCCATGGGGAACTTCCGGGCTCGATTTCGTCCCCGGCGAGTTGCCGCCGCGGGCGCGCTGGTATCTGCCCTGGCGCTATGGACAGTGGCGAGGCGTGAACCATGTTCCCGCCTCGCCACGCCCCTCCCCATAACGTGCGCTAGCTCATGGATCAGGGTTCGCATCAGCTCTTGGATCGGCATTGGGGAGCGCGGCGAGCCGCGCCGCAGCCTCGCTCGATCCGTAGCCGGCCGCCTTCTCGTACCAGGCGCGCGCCTGCGCGACGTCGGGCTTGAAGCCGAGCACGTGCAGTTGCTTGAGCACGGCCGGATCGTAGGTCGCGCCGAGCGACAGCGCGGCGCGCGCATCGCGCGCCTGCGCGGCGCGGCCGAGAACGAGACGGGCGGCCGCGATGTCGCCCTGCGCCAGATAGTCCTCGCCGCGCTTGACCAGCGCTTCGATCTCGCCGGCGTCGAGCGCCCACCGGTCGGCCGGCGCAGCCGCGCCGGCATGCACCGACACGGTCGCGACCCGGGTGGCCGGCGCCGGCGCGGGCGCCGGTTGCGCGCGCGCAACCGGCTGCGCGACCCGCGCGGCCGGCACGCCGCGCGCGACCGATGCGGCGAGCCGGAACGGCAGCGGCACGACGCCGAGCAACAGCAGCGCCGCGAGCGCCGCCGCGCAGGCGGCGACGATCAGGCGCGCGACCATGCCGAGCGCAAGGCCGACCCGATCGCGCGTCGGCTTGACGGGGAGCGGCTGCGGATCGGGCGAATGACGCTGCAACAGCCGCTTGAGCACCTCGTCCTCGGCGAGCAATTCGGGGCCGGTCGGGCGGCGCGCGGCCGCATGGGCCGGCACCGGCGCATCCACCGGCACGAGCTGCGGCGCAGCCGGCAGCCGCAGCGGCACCACCTTGCGCGGCGTGACATGGCCGTCGCGCACCCATTTCGGCGCATAGGCCGATGGCGCCGCGTCCGCCCCGCCGGGCGGCGGCTGGCTCGACGTTTCGGCCGGTCCGTTCGAGAGACTCATGACACCCTCCTCTTCACGGATGCGCGGACGGGAGCGCATGTCCCGGCGAAACCTGCCCCGGACTTGATCCGGGGGCCTGCCCCCGACTTGATCGGGGGGCCTGCCCCCGACTTTGATCGGGGGTGGATACCGGTTCGCCGATAAGGACATGCGCCAAAAAATATGCCCGCTGTCTCTCCCCCATGCCCATCTCCGTTTCAGCGGTGCGCGCGCGCCTCGCTCCATTTGACGAACTCGCGGAACAGCTGGTCGCGCTCATCGGCGGACGCCGGCGTCCCGCCGCGCGCGCGCACGAACTGGTCGAACTTTTCCCGCTGCGTCACGTCCTGATCGCGATGCCGGTCGAGCCAAGCCTGCGCCGCCGCAAGCCGCGTCCAGCCCGGCAGGGTGGCGGCGAGATTGACCTCGCGCCATTTCGGATGGCGCGGCGGCGCCTGCAGCCGCGCGAGCCGCGGGAAGAAGGCGTCGACGAATTTCTCGATCTTGGCGTAGTGGCCGCTGTCCTTGCCCCAGTTGAAGGCGATGAGGACGGTGCCGACCGCAAGCGTCTCGACCTGGCGGCCGGGCTCGATCAGGCCCGGATAATCCTCGCTGGTGAGCGTCGCGGGGAGGAAATCGTCGCGCAGCGGCTTGACGAACGGCACCGGCAGCACGCGCAGGCCGGCCGCGACGCCCGTCAAGGCCGGAACCGGCTTGCCGTCGATCAGCACGACCGCGTCGATCTCGCCGGCCCTGAGGCGCGCGATCGCCTGCGGCGCCGCGAGGTTGACCTCGTGCACCGCGACGCCGAGGCGATCGAGCACGTCGTGGCCGATGAGCTGCGTGCCGCTGCCGGTCTCGCCCAGGCTGACGGTGCGCCCATTGAGCTGGTCGATCGCCGTGATGGTCGAATCGGCGCGCACCAGCAGGTGCATCTCTTCGTTGAACAGCTTGGCGAGGTAGACGATCTTGTCGTCGAGTGCGCCGATCTCGCGGCTCGCGCGCAGGCGCGCGAGCAGGCTGGTCTGGGTGATGCCGAGATCGATGCCCTTCATGAAGCGGACGTCGCGGATGTTGCGGCCGCCGCCCGCGCCCACCACCGGCATGATGCGCAGATTGTCGCCGTCGTCGAGCGCGTCGGCGAGTTCCTGGGTGACCGCGAGATCGGTCGAGCCGAGCCCGCCCGCGACGATCGCGACCGTGTTGTTGTTGATGCGCTCGCTGATCGCCGCGAGCCCGTGGTCTTCGCCGCGCTCGCGGTTGCGGCGCGCGATCTTGTGCGGATGCGGCCTGGCGGCGTGGTTGGCGGCATGGGCGGATTGATTCGGCGGCGGGGCCGTCGGCGCCGGCGCGGTCTGCGCTTCCAACGCGGTGGCGGCGAAGCCCGTCATCGCGGCCGTACACAAGACCAGGCAACCGCGATGGAGAATCTCGGACCCGCCGGTCGGTCGCGCGCCGCCACCCATGAGCCTTCCCCTCGGGCTTCCCCCGTCGCGGCGATCCGGAACCCGCGCCCGCGGCTTTCCGGCATCGCACCTGGTCGAACGGCCTGATCTGGCACCGAGCGCCGAGCGCGCCCTTCGCACGCATGGACGACGGTTAATCCTTGGCAGGCAATTTGACGCCAGTGCGGCCGGCTTGGGGCATTTTTGCCCAGATTGGCCGGGGATTGGCGAATGGCGAGTAGCGAATAGCAAATAGGGAAGGAACTACTCGCTACTCGCTACTCGCTACTCGCTATTCGTCCGTTCGTTCAGCGACCCTGACGGGGCGGCGCCTGCGCCTTGATCGCCTCCGCGCGCATGCCGCACAGCGGCAGCAGCTTGGCGAGCGCCGGCATCAGCCCGGCGGTGGAGAGCGACGCGGTAAAATCGCGGCTCCCGGCAGAGGACGCCGACGAGGCCGCCGACACGTCGATCGAACCGCCGGCCGTGAGGAAAAAGGCCGGCCGCACGTCGACGCTGCCGACCTCGTATTCGGTCTTGCTTCCGAGCGTCATGCGGCGGCGCGGCGTGAGCATGCGCTCGGCGCCGCCCGCGACGAGGCGAAAGCCGCGCGCCGCGGCGGTGTCGCCCGGCACGTGCTCGAGCGCGAAATCGACGCGCAGCCGATCCGGCGTGCCGCAGGTCAGGTTGACGAGCGCATCGCGGAAATCGGCGCTGCCGCCGGCGCGGTCGGCGACGAACGACTTGTGGATCGCCCGCGTCGGCGGATCGGACAGCCGCCAGCCGTCCTCGACGAAGCGGCGGCGATCGATCTTGAAGCGCCAGATCTCCGCCCGGGTGAGGACGTGGATATTGTCGTTGGAAATCGCGCGCGCGGCCGCGACGAGGTCGGGATCGATCCCCATCTCGCTGAAGTAGCGCCCGAGCCGCTGGTAGCTCGCCTCGATGGTCTCGCGCATGGCCCGCGACGACGGCCGCACCACCGCGCGATCCTCGTCGGCGAACGTGAAGGACGACGAGTGGATGCCGAGCTTCGCGCCCGGCGCGATCTCGCGCACGGCGGCGCCGACGATGGCGTAAACGCAGGCCGAGAAGCACATGGTCGAGCCGGTGTCGAGCTGCGCCGGGAGCTCGCGGCCGCTGCGCTTCAACCGGTCGCAAGATTCCTCGCGCGGCTGCTTTGCGTCGCAGCCCTGCGGCACCGTCCAGGCGACGCCCGCGGTCAGTCCGCGCGCGCGCATCAGCCGGCCGATCGCGAGCGAGCCCTCGACCGATCCGCCGGGCGAATGGAAGAAGATCGGCAGCTTGCGCCCGCCGAGCCGGTTCAACAGCGCGCGCAGGCGTTGCGCGGCATCGGCATCGATCGCGCCGTCGGCGCCGATCCATTCGCTGCAGCCGGGGCCGCACGCGTCGGCATCGCCGCGCGCGAGGAAGAACGCCATCGGCGGCGGCATGGATGCCGAACGCGTCGGCCGGCTCGGCCGGTCCGGCGTGTAGGTGGGCGCCGGCCGGGCGATGTTCGGCCGGCCGGGCATGTCGGGATCGGAGGAGCCTTGGCGGCCGATGCTGGGGCCATTGCGGCCGTTGCCGGGGTCATTGTTCTTGCCGATCCCCGGGCGCCCATAGCGCATGTCAGGCGCATTGCCGGGCGAGACGGCCGGTGGGCTGCGGGGATCGTCCCGGCCGTCCGGCGCCGATACCGCCATGACGCGGACAGACGGCCCGAGCGCGGCAGCTTGGCCGCCGAGAGCGCCGAGCAGCACCGCAAGAGCCATCAACGACGTGCGCGACATGCCATTCCCGTGTTTCGGGAAAGTAGGATAGCAGTTTTGATTTGTGGCTAGAAGACGGCGGGAGGTTCACGCCCGTGAGCCATCCGTCGCATTTTTTTCAATGCGGATCAGTCGCATTTTCCTCAATGCGAATCAGATGTGCTCGACCGCGTTGCCGCGGTTGGTGGTCGGCGGAGCCGTGCAGCGGCGAGCGAGCGAGCTCAGGCCCGAGCCGAGGTTCTCCGCCGTCACCTTGGCGGCGTGCGCGTCGACCGCCGACGGATCGGGAGACGGCGAAGCGGATGTCGCCGCCTCGATCACGATGGTCGCTCCGCCGAGAACCGACATCGGCAGGTCGGCGGCGCGCACTTCCAACGGCAGCGGGTCGCTGGCCAATCTCGCCGTGATCGACCGACCGAGGGGCAGGTCGGTCGTGCCGAACTTCACCCGGTAGCGATCCGGCATGCTGAATCTCTCGGCGCCGACCTCGCGGGCAACCTGGAGGTGAAGGGTGTCCGGACCCGCGCAGCTCAGGCGCAGAATCACGCGGCGAAAGGCTCCGGCAGCGGGCTCGCGCAACTGGATGACCTTGACGGCGGCGGCGCCCGCGGGCAGGTCGATGAACACCCACAGGCCGTCGATCTGCTCGCGCCGATCGATCCCGAACGCGACGATCTCGTCGCGGCTGAGATAGCGCAAGCGATCGCTGGAGATCTTGCGCGCCGCTGCGAGCAGGCCGGGCGCAATCCCCATCTCGCGCATGTAGGCGGCGATCCGGTCATAGTTGGCCTGCAGCGCGCGCTGCTCGACCGCCGGCGCGACATGCGTCGGGGTCGTGGTCACGTGTCCCCTCGCGTCGATGCGCTTGAGCGAGAACTTGACCGACGCCGAGTGGATGCCGAGCCGCACCCCCGGTCCGACGTCGCGGACCGCGGCGCCGACCAGCGCGAACACGCAGGCCGAATTGCACATCGCGCTCGCCGTATTGAGATCGGCCAGGAGCTCGCGGCCGGAGCGCTCGAGCTTGTCGCACGCCGGGTCGCGCGCCGCCTTGGGATCGCAGCCGGTCGGCACGGTGCGCCCGACGCCCGCCGTCAGTCCGCGCGCCCGCATCATGCGGCCGATCGCAAGTCCGGCCGGGATCGCGCCGCCGGGCGAATGGAAATAGATCGGCAGCTTGCGCCCGCCGAGCTTCTTGAGCAGGGCGCGCAGGCGCCCGTCGGCGCCCGCATCGATGGTGCCCTCGGCGGCGATCCATTCGCGGCAGCCGGGCCCGCAGGCATTCGCGTCGCCCTTGGCGAGGAAAAACACGATCGGCGGCAGCGGCGCGGGCTTGGTGGTGGGCCTGGTGGCGGGCGTCGCCGGCGCCCTCGGCCGGTCCGGGTCGCCGCCGGCCGCCGCGCCGTAGGCAAGGCTCACCATGACGGCCGGCAAGGCGAGCCAGCAAGCCGCGGCGCGGAAAAGCGAAAGAACGCTCTGCCCCATGTCCCTCAAGCCCCATGTCCCTCAGGCTAGCAGGCAGCAACCGAAGGTTTCAACGGGGTCCGTGGCCGGGTGCAAAACAGCGGGCTAGTCGAGCTTCATGCCGACCGCCTTGATCACCTGCGCGCGCGTCTGCGCCTGCGCGCGGATGAAGGCGGTGAATTCCTCCGGCGTGTTGCGTTGCGCCGGCTCGATGCCGGCCGCCAGCAGCCGCTCGCGCACCTCGGGCATGGCCATCATCCGTTTCATGTGCGTTCCTCCCTGCCCCGGCACTTGTTTGCGCAACGGTAACAGGATCGCGCAACGCGTAGAGGGGACCCGCATTTTCGGTTTGCCGATCGCGCAGAATCCATTAAATGACCCCATATCGACGACGCTTACCTGCATTCGTAGGCAGCGAGTGAGCAACAGGAGTGCATGATGGTCGCGTTGACCTTTCCCGACGGCGCACGCCGCGAATATCCCGACAACATCACCGGCCTCGATATCGCCAAGGGCATCTCGCCCTCGCTCGCCAAGCGCACGGTCGCGATGGCGCTCGACGGCGTCGTGGCCGACCTCGGCGATCGGATCGGCAAGGACGCCAAGATCGAGTTCCTCGCCCGCGACGACCCGCGCGCGCTCGAGCTGATCCGCCACGACGCCGCGCATGTGCTGGCCGAAGCCGTGCAGACGCTGTGGCCCGGCACCCAGGTCACCATCGGCCCGGTGATCGAGAACGGCTTCTACTACGACTTCTTCCGCAACCAGCCGTTCACGCCCGAGGATTTTCCCGCCATCGAGAAGAAGATGCGCGAGATCGTCGCGCGCGACAAACCCTTCACCAAGGAGGCGTGGTCGCGCGAGCAGGCGAGACGAGTCTTCCGCGACAAGGGCGAGCTGTTCAAGGTCGAGCTGGTCGACGCCATTCCGGAAGGCGAGCAGATCAAGATCTACAAGCAGGGCGACTGGTTCGATCTCTGCCGCGGCCCGCACATGACCTCGACGGGCAAGATCGGCGACGCATTCAAGCTGATGAAGGTCGCGGGCGCGTATTGGCGCGGCGACGCCAAGAACCCGATGCTCACCCGCATCTACGGCACCGCCTTCGCCAAGAAGGAGGAGCTCGACGCCTATCTCAAGCAGCTCGAGGAAGCGGAAAAGCGCGACCACCGCCGGCTCGGCCGCGAGATGGACCTCTTCCACTTCCAGGAGGAGGCGCCCGGCTCGGTGTTCTGGCATCCCAAAGGCTGGACGCTGTTCCAGCAGCTCGAAGGCTACATCCGCCGCCGCCAGCAGGAATTCGGCTTCATCGAGGTGAACTCGCCGCAGATGATGGACCGCGAGATGTGGGTCACGACCGGCCACATCCCGACCTACAACGACATGATGTTCCTCACCGCCAAGCGCGAGGAGGACGAGCGCGTCTACGCGATCAAGCCGATGAACTGCCCGGGCCACGTGCAGATCTTCAAGAACGGGCTGAAATCCTACCGCGACCTGCCGATGAAGATCGCCGAGTTCGGCAAGGTGCACCGGTTCGAGCCGTCGGGCGCCCTGCACGGGCTGATGCGCGTGCGCGCCTTCACCCAGGACGACGCGCACATCTTCATAACCGAAAGCCAGATCGCCGAGGAGGCACTCAAGGTCAACGACCAGATCCTCGGCATCTACCGCGACTTCGGCTTCGACGACGTGCACATCAAGTTCTCCGATCGCCCGGACAAGCGCATCGGCGACGACGCCGTGTGGGACAAGGCGGAGGCCGCGCTGATGGCGGCGCTCGAGGCGTCGGGCCGGCCATGGACCTTGAACAAGGGCGAAGGCGCGTTCTACGGGCCGAAGCTCGAATACGTGCTGCGCGACGCCATCGGGCGCGACTGGCAGTGCGGCACCGTGCAGGTCGACCTCAATTTGCCGGGGCGGCTCGGCGCGTTCTACATCGACGAGCACTCCAACAAGGTCACTCCCGTGATGCTGCATCGCGCGATGTTCGGCTCGATGGAGCGCTTCACCGGCATTCTGATCGAGCACTATGCGGGCCACTTCCCGCTCTGGCTCTCGCCGCTGCAGGCGGTGGTCGCGACCATCACGTCGGACGCCGACGGCTATGCGCGCGAGGTCATCGCGCATGCGCGCCGGCTCGGCCTGCGCGTCGAGGCGGATCTGCGCAACGAGAAGATCAACTACAAGGTCCGCGAGCACTCGCTGGCAAAAGTCCCGGCGCTGCTCGTCGTCGGCAAGAAGGAGGCGGCCGAGCGCACCGTCTCGATCCGCCGGCTCGGCAAGGAGGGCCAGCACGTGACGGGCGTCGACCTCGCGCTGGCGACGCTCGCCGAGGAGGCCGTGCCGCCCGACGTGCGGCGGGAGAGGAAGGCGGCGTAGACGCCGGACGACGCGTCCTCACCTCACTGAACACCTCATCCTGAGGAGCTCGTCGTCGCGCAGCGACGATGAGCGTCTCGAAGGATGGGCGGCTTGCGCTGCGCCCGGCTCGCAAGCGGCCCATGGTTCGAGACGCGACGCTGCGCGTCGCTCCTCACCATGAGGTTTTCGTGAGGTTACGTTGAAGCTGGCACAAAGTTCTATCACGAGCATGCGCAAACGATTGAGCCCGTGCGAGCGAGGTAGCCCGCATGGAGCAAGGCGGAATGCGGGGACAGCGGTCCCCGGATTTCGGCGCTTCGCGCTTCCATCCGGGCTACGCGCTCACGCCACGTCGCGCACCCTCGCCTCCGGCATCAGCTCGCCGATCTCGCTCGCGGGACGCGGCCGGCTGAACAGGAAGCCCTGCACCTCGGTGCAGCCTTCGCGGCGCAGGCGATCGAGCTGTTCGAGGGTCTCGACGCCCTCCGCCGTCGTCGCGATGCCGAGGCTCGCGCCGAGGCCGGCGACCGCGCGGATGATGGCGACGCAGTCCGGCCGCTCGACCAGCTCGCGCACGAACGAGCGGTCGATCTTGATCTTGTCGAACGGGAAGCTGCGCAGGTAGCTGAGACTCGAGTAGCCGGTGCCGAAATCGTCCATCGAGATGCGCGCGCCGACAATCGTGTGACAAACGATAGTTAATACCTTGCAATTACTTTGCGGGACCGCGAAAGGACCCGCCCGCAGCCGTCAGCGCGCCAGCACCTCGATCTCGCCGTCGACGCCGGTGATCACCTTGAACGTACGCTGGTAGATCTTGCCCTCGTTGCGGGCGATCGCGCGGTACTCGCCTTCCGCCAGCACGACTTTCGGGAAGGCGCCGCCGATCGAGCGCACGATCTCGTCGCCGCCCGGGGTGAGCACCGACCAGTTGGTGTTGGCGAGCGCCTCGCCGCCCTGCTCGCTGACGAGCTTGAGCGTGATCACCGCGGCGCGATGCGTCACGGTCACGTCGGTGAGCTTGCCGGCCTGCACGCGGATGTCGGAGCGCACGATCGAGTTGAACTCGCCGTAGTTCGAGACGATGTGATAGGTCCCCTCCGGCACCACCACGACCTCGCCGGTGGTCACGCCGGCCGCGATCGGCCGCTTCTCGCCCGGGTCGAACTGGCTGCCGGGAAAGATGTCGAAGGAAATCTGCCCGGCCGGGATCTTGGCGTCGCCGACGCGGCCCTCGAGCCGCAGGCCGCCCGCCGGGATCTCGAACACCTCGCGCGTCAGCTCGGACTTGAGATGCACGGTCTTCGCCGCGCTGGCGAGGCCGAAGGTGACCTGCACGACGTAGTCGCCGGCCGGCAGCGCGATGGTCGGCGTCGGCGACTTGTCCTCCTTGATCGGCCGGAAGGCGCCGCTCTGGTCGGGCCGCACCGGATAGATCCGCCAGATCAGGTTGGCGTTGATCGGCTGGGCAAAGTCGCGCCCGTAGCGGGCGCTCAGCATCAGCCCGACCTGGCCGGCCGGAATGGCGGCGGCCGGCGCCGCGAGCGGCGGGCCGGGCACCGGGGCGGGACCGGGATTCACCAGCGTCTGCCCGGGCGCGATCATGCCGCCGCCGCCGCCGGACGGCGCGAACTGCTGGCCAGGCAGCGTGAGCGAGCGCGTCTGCTGCGCGAACGACGCGCACGGAACAAGCGCGGCCGCCAACACGGCGACCATCACGCAACGCACTCGCGCGCCAAGACCCCCTGCCCTGCTCATGGCCGGCACTTTTCGATCCCAATCAGGGCAATTTCAAGCCACGGCCCGCAAGCTGCCCCTTTCTCGCCGCGCCCGGCCATGATAGGCGCAATCCTTGCGCCCCGCCGTTCGCCCCCAAGTCTTCACGACAGACATGCCGTCGAGCCAGACATGCCGGATGCCTTGAACCTGTTGCAGACCCGCCGATCGGTCAAACCGGTCGAGCTTGCGGGCCCCGGCCTGACGGCCGCCGAGATCGATACGCTGCTGACGATCGCGTCGCGCGTGCCCGATCACGGCAAGCTCGTGCCGTGGCGCTTCATCGTATTCGACGGCGAGGCGCGGCTCGCGGCCGGCGAGGCGATCGCCAAGGCGTTTCGCGCCAGATATCCCGATGCCGCGCCCGAGCAGATCGAGTTCGAGAGGAAGCGCCTGGCGCGCGCGCCGCTGGTGATCGCGGTGGTGAGCCGCGCCGCCCCGCACGTGAAGATCCCCGAATGGGAGCAGGTGCTCTCGGCCGGCGCCGCCGCCATGAGTCTCGTCTTCGCCGCGCATGCGCTCGGCTTTGCGGCGAACTGGATCACCGAATGGTACGCATATGATCGCGCGGCGCTCGACGCGCTGGGCCTCGCGCCGCACGAGAAGATCGCCGGCTTCATTCACATCGGCCGCGCCGCGCCGGCCGAAGACCGGCCGCGCCCGCCGCTCGGCGACATCGTCACGCGCTACGGCCACTGAGGGCTTCGATGTTCTACGAGACCGCCAAGAACGACCACGGCCTGCCCTACAATCCCTTCAAGGCCATCGTCGCGCCGCGGCCGATCGGCTGGATCACGTCGATGAGCGCCAAGGGCGAGATCAACCTCGCGCCCTACTCCTTCTTCAACGCGCTCACCGACCATCCGCCGACCGTGATGTTCGCGAGCGAAGGCCGCAAGGATTCGGTGGCCTTCGCCGAGGAGACCAGGGAGTTCGTGTGCAATCTCGCGACCTTCGCGCTGCGCGACCAGATGAACGGGACCTCGGCGCCGTTTGCGCGCGGCGTCAACGAGATGGAGAAGACCGGGCTCGCGGCCGCGCCCTCGCGCCTCGTCAAGCCGCCGCGGGTGAAGGATTCGCCCTGCGCGCTCGAATGCAAGTGGCTGCAGACCGTGCGGCTCAGCGACCTCGACGGGCGCGTCACCGACCGCTACGTGGTGTTCGGCCAGGTGGTCGGCGTCTATATCGACGAGCGCTTCATCAAGGACGGCAAGCTCGACACCGCGGCGATGCGGCCGATCGCGCGCGCCGGCTATCACGATTATTTCGTCGGCACGCCGGACACCAAGTTTTCGCTCACCCGGCCGAAGGGCGGCGGCGCCGACTGAATTCACATTCCATTCGGGGATTTGTCGCACCATCGATTGCGATGGAACCCGGACGCGCGTTCGCCCTTTACCATGAATAAAGCATGTTCTTGTGCGGGCGCGGCCGTGGGCCGATTGTCGCCGGGAATCGGACTGCAGCCGTGCTGGAGAGTCTCAGACGTCAGAGGGGCAGCTCGAACGACCGTTCGGCCGGTGCCGACGACAACGGCCGTGCGGGCGATGTGCCGCTGTCGATCGGGCTCGCGCTGTCGGGCGGCGCCGCGCGCGGGTTCGCGCATATCGGCGTGATCCGTACGCTGTTGGCGAACGGCTTCCGGCCCGACGTCATCACCGGCACCTCGATCGGCGCCATCATCGCGGGCGTCCACGCCGCCGGATTCCTCGACGAATTCGAGGCCTGGACGCGCCAGCTCAACCGCCGCCGCGTGTTCGGCTATCTCGATTTCAGCCTGGCGGGCTCCGGCCTGATCGGCGGCGACCGGCTGTTCACGCAGCTCGACGAAGCGCTCGGCGACGTCACCTTCGAGGAGCTGCCCATCCGCCTCGCCGCGGTCGCGACCGAATTGCGCACCAGCCATGAGATCTGGCTCACCCGCGGCCGGCTCGCCGACGCGCTGCGCGCCTCCTCGGCGCTGCCCGGGATCTTCCCGCCCTCGCGCATCGGCGGGCGCTGGCTGATGGACGGCGCGCTGGTCAATCCGCTGCCGGTCTCGGCGGCGCGCGCGCTCGGCGCGCGGCTCGTCATCGCGGTCAACGTCAACGCCGACAATTTCGGCCGCGGCACCGTCATCCAGGATCACGGCCCGGATGCGGAAGACGAGCGGCGGCGCCGGGCGGCGAAAGCCCCGCGCGGGCTGCGCGGGGCCGCCGAGCGGCTGGTGTCGCGCAAGTTCTTCGGCACGCCCGACCGGCCCGGCCTCTCCACCGTGATGGTCGATGCGTTCCAGGTGCTGCAGGATCGCGTCACGCGCGCGCGGCTCGCCGGCGACCCGCCCGATGTGCTGATCAGCCCGCGGCTCACCCGCGTCGGCCTGTTCGATTTCCATCGCGCGGCCGAGATGATCGCGCTCGGCGCCGAGGCGGCCGAAAAGGCGCTGCCGTCGATCGCCGAGGCGGTGGCGACGCTGACGCAAGCGTAGCCAGTGGCGAATAGCGAATAGCGAATAGCGAATAGACTACTCGCTACTCGCTACTCGCTACTCGCTACTCGCTACTCGCTATTCCCTATTCGCAACCGGCTACGCCGTGCGGATGTAGTCGCGCAGCGCGTTCGACTCCTGCTCCATCTCCTGCACGCGCGACTTGACGATGTCGCCGATCGAGATGATGCCGGCGAGCCGGCCCTGCTCCACCACCGGCAGGTGGCGGAACTTGCCCTCGGTCATGCGCTCCATCAGCGCGCTCACCGTGTCGCCTGCGCCGCAGGTCGTCACCTTGCGGGTCATCGCCTCGGCGATCGGCGCGTTGAGCGCGGGCGGGCCTTTTTCCGCCAGCACGCGCACGACGTCGCGCTCCGACAGGATGCCAACGATGCGGCGGTCGGCGCCGGTCACGACGATCGCGCCGATGCGGTGCGCCGCGAGCGTCTTCACGGCCTCGCCGAGCGATGCGTTCGGATCGGCGGTGACGACGTCGTTGCCTTTGCGGGACAGAATTGCTTTCACGGTCATGGGTCGCCTCCCTGGTCGCGCGCGCGCGGACGTGCCGTCGCGACGACATGGCTGTTGCCTAACAACGCGGTTCGGCGCCGTGTTCCCGGCGGGAGCGTATCGGCGATCGATCCAGTTGCTCTTGCGCTGGCTGCACAACAGCAGGCTCTACGCAAGAGCAGGGTTTCGATCGATGCCGCCGGGTCGGCTCGCAGGGGGCGTGCGCCGACTCTGAAAAAATTATGCGACCGATTTGCCGCAGCCGAAAGGGCCAGTGCGTTGCAGCATCAATATTTCATTGCTGCATTGCCTCACAACATAACTGAATTCAATCGAGCGCGGGCGGCGAATCCTCTCCCCCGCTACCGTCGAGGCTCGGCCGCGCGACCACCGGATCGAACAGCGGAAACAGCAGGAGGCCGGCGAGAAATCCGCCGATATGCGCCTGCCAGGCGACCTGCTGATCGATGCCCGGCATCGCCAGCGTCCCGAGGCCGAAGAGAATATTGAGCCCGAACCAGGCGCCGAGAAAGACGACGATGCGGACGTCGCGCAGCGCCACCGCGAGCGGCGCGGCCGGCACCCGATAGGCATCGTCATTGTTGGCGCCGAAGAAGCTCAACGGTCCGCCGCGCTGGAACGCGAAGCGGGTCGACGCCGCCATGAAGCCCGAGATCGCACCCGATGCGCCGATCACCGGCTGCTCGGCGCCAGGATGCGTGAGGAGATGCGCAAGCGCGCCCGCGACCGCCGTCGCGGCGAAAAAGGCGAGAAAGCGCAGGCTGCCGAAGCGGCGCGCCAGCGCGCTGCCGAACGGCAGCAGCCAGACGCTGTTCACCGTAAGATGCATCCAGCTGCCGTGGATGAACGCGTAGGTCACGAAGGTCCAGACATCGCAGGCCCAGCTGTCCGGAATATCCATGCGCAGCGCGAGCGCGTGGTCGTAGCGCGCCGGAATGAACGCGAACGCGCCGAGGAAAACGTCGTCATCGGCGTCGGTGAACCAATAGACGCGCACGAGATGCACGAAGACGCATACGACGATCACCGCCAGGACGATGGCCGGCACGTTGAAGATCGGTTCGGAGCGCCTCGTCACGCCTGGTGTCTACCTCACGCCGCGGAGCCCGTCAGATAGGCAGTCGGACGGCGGCGAGCAAGCGCGGCAGTCGAGGAAACGGAGCGCGCCTCAGCTCGTGCTGGTGGGCGCGCAGCGGGCGGCCGGCGCGGCCTGCAGCCGCAGGTGCCCGCGCGCTCCGGTGGATGCCGTCGTCCATTCGGCCTCGATCGTGCGCAGATCGGGGCCCAAGCTGCCGCGGTGGCTGCCGTCGGTCACGAAGTCGGCGCGGTCCGGGTCGGATTCCCAGATTTCCACCTTGAGCCCCACGAGCGTGACCAGCATCCGCACGCGGATCGCCGCGACGTGGCCTGCGGCATCGTAGGTGCCGCAGCCGAGCGCTTCGGCGTGACCGGCGTCGAGCCGCCGCACCATATCGAAGCGGATCGCGATCTCTTGTGTCGCGCCGCCGCCCGACCAGCGGAAGTCGCCGACGAAGGCGCGCGGCAATCGGGCAATCACGCCATCGATATCGTCGTCCTGCGCCGCGGCGGTCGGCGCCAGGCCGCAGATCGCGACGAGCAGCGACAACAGCAGCGCCGCGCGGAGGGATGTGCCGTGACGCGCCGCCATCGCATCGGCTTTCCGCAGTTGATGCAGGTCGAGGCGGATGAACTCTAGGGTTGGCGCGTCGTCGCGGTCAATGCCGCGCGCCGCGCGATGACGCGGCGCGCCAAGAAGACGCGCCAAGAAGAAGGGGAGGGCCAACGGCCCTCCCCTGTCACGCCCTGCGCCTCCCCGGCACGAAAATCATCTTCGATCCGACGCGACCCTAGGCAGCGCGGCCGCGCCTGCCAACCCGCCCGTCGAGTTAACGCTAACCCGCGATGCCGACGCGGCGCGCGCGACGTCGGCGCGGCGCGGCACGCGCCGTGCTGCGTCGTTGGGCGTGAAGCGGCGCCGCCGCGCGCCTGTCCCGAGCGGGCACAGCCATCGGGGCCGGCGCCTCAGGATGACACAAGAGTCCGCCGATGAAGACCACGCCCACCCGCAAGCTGTTCGCCTATTGGAATGAGCGGCGCGGCAGCCGGCTCGCGCCCGAACGGGGCGACATCGAGCCGGGCGCGATCCGCGAGATTCTCGGCGACAGCTTCATCATCACGTTCGACCCCGCGAACGATCATCCGTTCCGCCTCGCCGGCACGCGCGTCTGCGGGCTGTTCGGGCGCGAGCTCAAGAGCACGCCGTTCGTGCATCTGTTTGACCTCGCGAGCCGCGGACGCGTTCGCGGGCTCGCCGCGACGGTCGCGGACGAGGCGAACCCGGTCGTCGCCGGGGTCGCGGCACGCACCGCCGAGGGCTCGGCTGCCGATCTCGAGCTCCTCCTGCTGCCGCTCTATCATCGCGGCAAGATGCGGGTGCGGCTGCTCGGCGTGCTGGCGCCGGTCGTCGTTCCGTACTGGCTCGGCGCCGAGCGCGTCGTCGCGCTGACGCTCGGGACGACCCGCCATCTCGGCGGCGCGATCGCGACCACCGAGGCGCCATCCTTCGTGAAGGCGCGGGACATGGCGCGCGAGGAGGCCGGACGGCCGCGGCCCACCCTGACGGTCTATGACGGCGGCCGAAACCGACAGTAGAAAGGGACGTCTGCCGCTACCGCGTGGATGCTATGCGGCGGCGGCCATCGCCTTCCCGACCAAGTCTTTCCTAAGAGGGCATTAACTCGCGCCCTCTAGGCTGCAGCGGTATCGCAGAGCCCCCGGGCCGAAAAGTCCAAGGGGTCCAAGGGGCAGGTCGAGGCGCAGAATGGCGCTGGTGCACGCACTGCAGGCGAAACCGAAGACCCTGCCGCTGGCGGACGAACGCCGGCGCTTCCAGCGCGTGCGCGTCAACCTGCTCGGCCGCTACATGCTGTCCGACCGGCAGGAATATCCCTGCCAGGTCGCCAACATGTCGCCCGGCGGCATGGCGCTGATCGCCCCGGTGAGCGGCAAGGAAGGCGAGCGCGTCATCGCCTATATCGACCATCTCGGCCGGCTCGAAGGCAAGATCGCGCGGCTCTACCAGAACGGCTTTGCCATGACGGTCGCGGCGACGCCGCGCAAGCGCGACAAGCTCGCCGCCCAGCTCACCTGGCTCGCCAACCGGCATATCCTCAACCTGCCGGAAGACCGCCGCCACGGCCGTATCATCCCGCGCAACCCGGTCACCCACCTCGCGATGCCGAACGGCATCCATCTTACCTGCCGGATCATCGACCTGTCGCTCTCCGGCGCCGCCGTCGCGACCGACCAGCGGCCGGCGCTCGGCATGCTGGTCATGCTCGGCAAGGTGCAGGGCCGGGTGGTTCGCCATCTCGAAGACGGCTTTGCGGTCGAGTTCACCCGCCTGCAGCATCCGGACTTCCTCGAAGAGAGCGTTTGCGGGGCGTAAACCCCTTCGCTCAATTTGCGCCTCCTGGCGCGGGCCGGTTGCGGGCCCGCGCGGCATTCCGGCCGGCGGCGCGGCAGATCCATACCGGCAGCAAGAGTTAAATCGCAGCTACCAACCGGGGCGTTGGCGCGCATGGCGCTGCGTCCCGGCGCGTTAAAGCTCGAATTTGAATCAAATGAGATTAATCGGCATTTTATGATCGTTTGAAGCAAGTATTCGTCGCTTTTTCTGAAATTTATACCTTCTTTCTACTCAAATCTACTTTCTAGACTTAGCTCGACTGCAAATCCTTTGTGCGAAGAATGGCCCCAATACGGACGACAGGGGGCATCGCATGCTTTCCAAGGGCAAGGACCGACCGGCTACCCGGCGCGCCGCTTTCTCCGGCGGCTGCGCGGTGCTGATCGCCGCGACCATGCTCTGCGCGCTGCCGGCGCGGGCGAGCGAACGCACCGATCGCTTGGCCTATGTGCCGGTGCTCAACCAGACGCGCGCCCCGATCGGCTGGATCGAGTTCTGCACCGAGTACCCGCGCGACTGCACCGGCGCCCCGACGCAGCCGCGCGACGTCGTGCTCTCGCCGCGCGCCTGGCGCGACCTCGACGAGGTCAACACCTGGGTCAACAACGCGATCAAGCCGATCACCGACCTCGATCACTGGGGCGTGGTCGAGAGGTGGTCCTATCCGGACGACGGCTACGGCGACTGCGAGGACTACGTGCTGCTCAAGCGCCGCATGCTGATCGAGGCGGGCTGGCCGCGCGAGGCGTTGCTCATCACGGTGGTGCGCGACCGCAAGGACGAGGGCCACGCGGTGCTCACCGTCAAGACCGACAAGGGCGACTTCATCCTCGACAACCAGGCCGCGACCATCGTGCTGTGGTCGCAGACCGGCTACCGCTTCGTGAAGCGCCAATCGCAATCCGATCCCAACGTGTGGGTGTCGCTCGGCGACCCGTATGCGGCGACCGCGACGTCCGCCACCCACTGAAACGAACAAGGAGCTCCGCGTCCCCGGTCACGTCCCCACCCCTCCCCGTCCCCAGACCGGGTTCGCGCGCGGCCGGCCCTCCCCCAAGGGCCGGCCGCACCTTTTTTGCGGCGCGACGAAGCAAAAATTGAATGAGGCGATGGATCGTAATACGTTGCATGATGATCCATGTTGCCGCGGGAGATCATGGTCGACGCAGCGGAAACGGCAAGAAAGAAAGCGGCGCGGCCGGCGGCAAGCCGCGCCATTGCGATCCTGCGCGCACATCGCACCGATCTCGCACGCATGGGCGTTCGCCACGCCTGGATTTTCGGCTCGACGGCCCGCGGCGACGCCGTACCGGAAAGCGATGTCGATGTTCTCGTCGACGTCGATCCGCAGATCGTCGACAATCTGTTCGGTTACGGCGCCATCCAGCAATCGCTGGAGGAGTGGCTGGGCGGTTCGGTCGATCTCGCGGACAGCAACCGACTTCGGCCGGGCGTCGCCGCCGAGGTCGCGCGGGACAAGATCCTTGCCTTCTAGCAAGCCGATTGATCGCCTCTCCGACATCGTCGAGAACAGCGACCGTATCGCCCGGCACATCGCGGGCATGTCGAGCGACGACTACATGGCCGACGAGAAGACGATCGATGCGGTCGAACGCTGCCTGCAGCGGATCAGCGAAGCAGCGCAAAAGCTCGGCAACTATCTTGATGCGTTGTACCCGGACACGCCGTGGAAGTCGGCGCGCGGAATCGGGAATATCCTCCGCCACAAGTACGACGAGGTCGCCGATATACTGATCTGGACGGCAATCGAGAAAGAACTTCCGCGCTTGCGCGCCGCCGCGATGCGGGAGATCGAGCGGCTCCGCGACACGCCACCGGGCGCCGCCCCGCAAAGCGCGGATGAATGATCGCCCGGTCTCTTGCGGCAAGCCAGTGCAGCCAGTCGCCGCGCGCCATTCCGTCCGGACGAGTTGGTTGGGCCCTCGTGCTCTTGGTGTGAAGCGGATCGCCGCGACGCGCCTCAGCCCTTGGTCGCCCCGGCGGTCAGCCCGGCGATGTAATAGTCCATCAGAAACACATAGATCAGCAGCGGCGGCGCGGCGCCGAGCAGCGCGCCGGCCATGATCTGCCCCCAGTTGAAGACGTCGCTCTTGACCAAGGTCGTCACGACGCCGACCGACAGCACCAGCTGGTCCGCCGAGGTCGTGAAGGCGAGCGGATAGAGGAACTGCGCCCATGCGACCGTGAAGGCGAAGATGGTCGCGGCGATCAGCCCGGGCAGCGCGACGGGGATGAACACGCGCAGCAGGATCTGCCGGTAGTTGGCGCCGTCGACGAGGGCCGCCTCGTCGAGCTCCTTCGGGATCGAGGCGAAATAGCCGATCATGATCCAGGTGCAGAACGGCACCGTCAGCGTCGGATAGACCAGCAGCAGCACCCACCAGCGGTTGATCAGCTGGATGCCGGTGACCTGGTTGAACACCGCGAACATCTTGAACAGCGGGATGAACAGCAGCGTCTCGGGGATCAGGTAGGTGAGGAAGATGCCGGTGGCGAGCGCCGCCGAGCCCCAGAACCGCATGCGCGAGAGCGCGAACGCCGCCGGCACCGCGATCAGCATGGTGATGGCGACGACGATGAGGGAGACGAGCGCGGAGTTGCGGAAGAAGGTGAGATACCGCGCGGAGCCGAGCAGTTCCGCGTAGTTGCCGAGCGTCGGGCGGTCGATCCACCACGGCGCGGTCACCGCCGAGATCTCCTGGCTGGTCTTGAGCGAGGTGATCAGCATGTAGACTGGCGGCGTGAGGAAGAAGATCGCGAACACGACGAGGAAGAAATACGACCAGCGCAGCGCCCAGCGGCGGTCGCGGCTGATGCTGCCGCGCCGGCGGCGCGCCCGCGCGGGGCCGGTCGCGACGGCCGTCATGCCTCGTTGCCCCGCCGGTTGATGTCGCGCAGGATGAATACCGCGACGACGGTGAGGATCGGCACCATGAACAGCGACACGGCGGCGCCGAGCGGCAGGTCGTTGCTCTGGATGCCGAGCCAGAACGCCCAGGTGGCGAACAGTTGCGTGCGGTCGATCGGCCCGCCGCTCGTCAGGATGCGCACGATGTCGAAATTGGCGAAGGTGACGATGAGCGAGAACAGCGCCGTGATGGCGATGATGTTGCGCATCATCGGCAGCGTCACGTAGCGCATGCGCTGCCACCAGTTGGCGCCGTCGATCTCGGCCGCCTCGTAGAGCTGCTCGGGGACGGACTTGAGCGCCGCGAGATACATGATCATGAAGAACGGCGAGCCGATCCAGATGTTGACCAGGATGACGGAAAACCGCGCCCAGCTGGCGTCGCCGAGCCACGGCACCGGCGCGATGCCGAATTGCGCGAGAATCCAGTTGAACGCGCTGTAGGAAGGATCGAACAGCCACAGCCAGGCGAGGCAGCTCATGGCCGGCGGGATCACCCACGGCACCAGCAGCATGCCGCGCCACTTGCGCTGGCTCTTGCCCGGCACGTTGTGCACGAAATGCGCGACGATGAAGCCGATCAGCGCCTTGAAGATCACCGCCGTGATGGCGAACAGGCAGGACTGCCGCACCACCATCCAGAAGGTCTCGCGCCGGAACAGGAAGGTGAAGTTGCCGAAGCCGACGAAGTGCTGCATCGACTTGTTCAGCGTCGCGAGATGCAGCGAGTAGAAGGCGGGGTAGACGACGAGAATCGCGATCAGCAGGATCAGCGGCAGCGTCATCAGGAACGCAATGGTCGACCGGCGCCCGAACGCGCCGCGGCGGGCCGCTCGGCCGCGGCCGAGCGGTTGAACCACCGAGCGTCGCAATGCTGCGTCGACCATTTGCCGGCCCCGGCAACCGAGCCCCGAACAGTCAGGTCCGCATGTAGCCTTCGATCTCGCCCTCGGCCCAGGCGAGGGTCTGCTCCATCGGCTCGCCCTGCATGAACCGCACCACCATCTTGGTGTGGATCGCCTGCGTGTAGATCTGCACCGCGATCTTGGGCGGTGCCGGCTGCGCCGAGACCCACTGGATCTGATGGTTGTACGGGTTCGGATAGTGGAAGAGCGTGCCCGTGGGCGGGCCTTCCTCGGCCCAGATCTTGAAGGTCGTGAGCTTCTCGAACGACGGCAGGTCATAGCCGCCGCTCGCGACCACCATCGCCTCCACCGCCGCGGGCTGCGCCAGGGTGCGCAGCAGGTCCTTGGCGGCCGAGGCGTTCTTGCTGAAGTTCCAGATGCCCCAGAAGTACGGCAGGAACGGCCCGAACCGGCCCTTCGGGCCCGCCGGCATGCCGTGCGTCCACAGCTGCTCGGCGACCTTCGGCGCGTCGCGCTTGGCGACCGCCCAGGCGCTCGGCGGATTCATGATCAGCGCGCCCTTGCCGGAGACGAGGTACCGGTTGTTCGAGGCGTCGTCCCAGGCGGGCGCGTCGGGCGGCAGCCACTGGGCGAGCTTCTTGTAGTACTCCATCGCCGCCCGCACGCCGTCGGTCTTGACCGTGATGTTGCCCTTGGCATCGACGAGGTCGCCGCCGAACGCGTGGAAGATGATGCCCGCGGTGTCGACATTGTCGGCCGTGATGCCGAGGCCGATGCCGAACGGATGGCCGCCCTTGTTGCACGCTTCCGCCGCCTTGAGCAGCGCATCGAGCGTCCACGCGTCGGCCTTGGGCGGGCTGCCGGCCGGATACATCGCGACCACGTCGATGCCGGCGAGCTGCTTCATCAGGTCGATGCGCGAGCACGGGCCCTTCATCTGGCTGCCGACGCTCGCCGGCACCGCGATCCAATGACCATCGGCGCGCGCCAGGTATTCGACCGTCGGGTTGACCTTGCCGTTGGTCTTGATGAGGTCGGCCATGACGTCGTCGACCGGCACGAGCTCGTCGGCATGCTCGTGCGGCTGCCAGGTCGGGAAGGCGAAGATGTCGTGGCCGGACTGCGCCTGCGCCTCGGCCGCGATCGTCAGCAGGTTCTTCTGGCCGACCGACGTGATGTAGTCGATCTTGATCGCGACCTTGTTCTTCTCGGCCCATGCCTCGCAGATCTTGCGCGATGCGTCGTTGGCGCCCGGGACCCAGTGGTCCCAGAAGCCGATCGACAGGCTCCCAGCTGCATGCGCTCCGCGCACATAGGGCGCCGCGACAAGCGCGGCCGATGCCAGTGCGGTCTTCGAAAGCAAGGTTCGGCGCGAGATGCGCGTGCGCAGCATGAGAACCTCCCGATTTGCGTTTCTTCCCTCTCGTCTCGGCGGCCGTTCGGCCGATCGTGGTTGAGCGAAACGATACACCTTTGGCGCCGATTGTATAGCTGTGCGCGCGGAGCGACGCGCTCGGCCGACCGGCCGCAATCCGTTGGCCGCCTCGCCTTGCCGCGATGCGGAACCCTTCGTAGATTGCCCGCGTGATCCCCGTGGTCGTCATCAACCTGCCGAGGCGCGCCGATCGCCGCGACTACATTGCGGCGCATCTCGGCGGCCTCGGCATTCCCTATCGCCTGTTCGCCGCGGTCGACGGCACGACGCTCTCCGCAAAGCAGCGCGCCCGCTACGGGCCGACCATGCCGGCCGGCGCCATGGGCTGCGCCGAAAGCCATCTCACGCTGCTGCGCGTGATCGCGACAGGCGATGCCGAATTCGTCTGCGTTCTGGAGGACGATGTCGAGCTGTCGGCCGGCGCGGTCGATCTGCTCGACGCTGCCATGCTCGGCCGCCTGCCGCCGTTCCACGTGTTGCGGCTCGAAGGCGGCGCCGACGAGCAGCCACGGCCGGCCAGGCCGGTCGCACGATTTGACGGGTTCGAGCTGCACCTTGCCTATCGCCACCATATCGCGATGACGGCCCAGATCTACAGCCGGACCGGCGCAAGAAAGATCGTCGCCGGCATCGGGACGCTCCCGGTCGCGCTCGATGTCGCGCTCTTTCTCGAGAACTACGTGCTCGGCTTGCGCGTGATCGAGACGCGGCCGAGCCTCGCGCGGCCGCATGCGGCCTTGCCGTCCAGCATCGGGCCCGGCCGCCCGCCGCCCTACACCCGGTGGGAAACGTTCCGGATGCGCAAGTTGCGCTCGCGCGAATGGCGCCGCATGCTGTCTTTCGTCATGGCCTGGGGGCCGACGAGCCTCATCAGGTTGCGGCGCGCCAAATAGCGACCGCCCGCGCGAGGCTCGCGACGCAACGCGCATCTCCGTTGACTTTCCGCCGCATACTCCAAATACTCGACGCCAATCAGAAAAATCGGTGCCGCAAAGAACGGCAGGTCCTGGGAGGAACGCGGGAATGACCACGTCACGCAGATCGCTGCTCAAGCAATCGGCCGCTGCGGCCGCCGCCGTCGGCCTGGGCACGAGCGTCGCCCGCGCCGCCGACGAGACGGTGCGCATCGGCGTCATCTACGACCTGTCGGGCCCGTTCGCCGCCGGCGGCTCGGTCGCCTCCGCGATCGGCTGCCAGATCGCGATCGACCTCGTCAACGAGAAGGGCGGCGTCGCCGGCAAGTACAAGGTCGTGCCGATCAACGCCGACAGCCAGAGCAAGGTCGACGTCGCGATCAACGAGGTCGAGCGGTTGCTGAGCCAGGAGAAGGTCGACATCATCAACGGCGTCTATTCCAGCGCGCACGCCGTGCCGCTCGCCGCCAAGGTGGAGGCGCAGAAGAAGATCCTGTGGATCACCACCGCGGTCGCGACCGCGGTGTTCAAGGGCAAGAACCTGCACTACGTCTTCCGCGGCCAGATCCATTCCGACCAGTACGGCCAGGCCTTCGCGCATTTCATCACCGAGAACGCCAAGGCGAAGCTCGGCACCGATCCGAACAACATCAAGGTCGCGATCATCAACGAGGACGGCCCCTACGGCGTCGGCGTAGGCGAGGCGAGCGAGCGCTTCAGCAAGGAGCAGGGCCTGCAGGTCGTGATGCACGAGGCCTATACCGCCACCGCGCCCGATCTCTCCTCGCTCGTCACCAAGCTCAAGCGCGCGAGCGCGGACATCATCTCCCACGTCGGCTACAACCCCGACATCACGCTGTTCCTGCGCCAGGCGCGCGACGCCGGCCTGCGCTTCAAGATGCTGGTCGGCAACGGCGCCGGCTACAGCCAGCTCGACAAGATCCGCGCGACCTTCGGCCCCGACGTCGACAACTTCTGCAACATCGATCCGGTCCCGGCGCAACTGCTCAAGCCCGCCTCGCTCGCGCCCGGCCTCGGCGACCTGATCAAGGTCATGGTCGAGCGCTACAAGGCGAAGACCAAGGCGACCGACGTGCCGCCGCACTGCTCGATGGGCTTCAACCAGACCTGGGTGCTGCTCAACAACGTGCTGCCGGTCGCCAAGGCGAAATACGGCGGCTTCGATCCCGAGGCGGTGCGCAAGGCGGCGCTCGACGTCGACATTCCGCCCGGCGGCACCATCCAGGGCTATGGCGTGAAGTTCTTCCCGCCCGGCAGCGAGCTCGCCGGCCAGAACGAGCGCTCGACGCCGGTGGTGATGCAATATGCCGGCGAGCACATCTCGGTGGTGTGGCCGACCAACATCAAGACGCAGGATCCGGTGCTGCCGCTGCCGAAGTCGTCGGCCTACGCCAAGGCGTGAAGCGTCATGGTCATTGCGAGGAGCGCGCAGCGCGACGAATCAAGCTCGATCCACAGGCTCATGCGCGAGCGGAGCGAGATTGCTTCGTCGGCCTTCGGCCTCCTCGCAATGACGCTTCGCTCGCAATGACGATGCGCTGAAGATGCTCGCGGTCGAGGGCCTGTCCAAGCGGTTCGGCGGATTTCTGGCGGTCAACCGGATTTCCTTCGCGGCCCGCCAGGGCGAAATCCTGGGATTGATCGGCCCGAACGGCTCCGGCAAGAGCACGACCTTCAACCTGATCGCCGGCACGCTGCGGCCGAGCGGCGGCGCGATCCGCTTCGAGGGCGCCGACATCGCCGGACATTCGGCGCATGCGATCTGCCGCGCCGGCATCGCCCGCACGTTCCAGATCCCGCGGCCCTTTCACAAGCTTTCGTTGGTCGAGAACGTGGCGCTCGCGGCCTTTTACGGCGCCGGTGGCCACATCTCGCGCCGCGAGGCACGCAACCGCGCCGAGGAGGCGCTCGGCCTCGTCGGGCTGCCGGCCGATGCGGCGGCGAGCACCGAGGGGCTCGGCGCGGCGGCGCTGAAGAAGCTCGAGCTCGCCCGCGCGCTCGCCACCAAGCCGCGCCTGCTGCTCGCCGACGAAAGCCTCGGCGGCCTCGACGCGACCGAGATGGAGCGCGCCGCCGACCTGCTTGAGACCATCCGCACCCGCATGGGCATCACCATCATCTGGGTCGAGCACATCATGGGCGTGCTGATGCGCATCGTCGACCGCGTGATCGTGCTCGACCACGGCGAGAAGATCTTCGAGGGCAAGCCCGGCGAGGCCGCGGTCGACCCGCGCGTGACCGAGGTCTATCTCGGGGCGCACGCTTGAGCGCGCTCCTGTCGCTCGCGTCGGTGTCCGCCGGCTACGGCTCCTTTCGCGCCCTGTTCGATGTCTCGCTCGAGGTTTCGCCCGGCGAGGCCGTGGGCGTGATCGGCCCGAACGGCGCCGGCAAGACCACGCTGATGCGGGTCATCTCCGGGCTGCTCGAGCTGCGCGGCGGCGCGATGACGTTCGAAGGCCGCGCGGTCGGCGGGCTGCCGGCCCACCGCATGGTCGAGCAGGGCATCGCCCATGTGCCGGAGAACCGCCGGCTGTTTCCCCGCCTGACCGTCGAGGACAACCTGCGCATCGGCGCCTTCATCCCGGCGGCGCGCAAGCACTTCGCCGACCAGCTCGCGCATGTCTATTCACTCTTCCCGCGCCTCGAGGAACGGCGCACGCAAATCGCCGGCACGCTTTCGGGCGGCGAGCAGCAGATGGTCGCGATCGGCCGCGCGCTGATGTCGCGGCCGAAGCTGCTGTTGATGGACGAGCCGTCCGCCGGCCTCGCGCCGCTCGTCGTCGCGCAGGTGTTCGACCTCGTCCGCCGCATCCGCGCCGAAGGACTGACCGTGCTGATCGTCGAGCAGAACGTGCAGCAGGTGCTCGACGTGGTCGACCGCGCCTATCTGCTCGAGACCGGCAGCATCAAGCTTGCCGGCCCGGCCGCCGAGCTCAAGGGCAACGATTTCATCCGCAAGGCCTACTTGGGACTGTGATGCGCGACGAACGCAGAGGTCTCGTGCTTCCCTCTCCCCGTAGGGGAGAGGGTGGCGAGCG